>OKWQ01000057.1_pt1 | contig 151482 bp, 137 predicted proteins | sample 1607071 | NCBI WGS metagenome assembly OKWQ01 (sample SAMN07501039, study PRJEB24779) | human gut metagenome
GCCCATACCAGTTTCCCACACCCATCTTTCCGAGATAGCATTCGTTGATACAAAGCTGGTTTTCTCAGCAGGTTGGAGACCCTGGGCTGTGGCCGGCCGTTCGTTTTTGGATGTTGCAATATGTGTTTCAGCAGTTCTGTGTGAAATGGATGTGACCGGAGTGCTTTTTGGCGGATACTATTCGACTAGTACTGCATTGCAAAATGCAGTACTTCTCCCATCGGATTGTAAGCGGGCAGTGAGCGTGCCGCCAAAAAGTGCTCCGGGAAGGTTAGAAAATGCCAGTTTACTGTTCACTGTAGTACCAGTTACTCTATATTCAATCACAATACGTACTCTAATGTCAATTACCTTTATAACAAAAATATCTTCCTGATTCAGCCTCATTCCTTCTGAATCAAGAAGATATTTTGGAAAGCAAAAACACGTTTCCAGAAATTTTCCGATTATCCTCTGCTGCATTTAGCAGCATCAATCGCCAAAACGATCATCAGACATATCAAAGCATCTTCATCCTGCTCGATATCCATAACATAGGTATCCGACCAGTTAAACAATTGCTTTTCCACGTGCATAATATGACGCGCACTGCTATATACGTCATAATCCCATTCCATAACACTTCCCTGAATTTCCCAGTCATTACATGTCAGATAAAATTTAGGTACAAAAAAGCTTAATTCTTTCTGTATAATTCCAATCTCATTACCATGAATATACATCCGAAACTTTGGAAGAAAGGTTAATACTTCTTCCCTAATTTCACCAACTTCTTCACCCCGCTGATTATAAATTACCAGACGATGTCCCCATGATAGTCTTCCCTCTACCGTAAAAACGGTGTCCTCATATTCATTATAAATATCATAGCTATCCAGCCAGCTGAAAACACGTTGTTTAAATAAAAGCTGCATAAGAGAACCTCCTTTGACTTTTGTTTAATTATAACATGATTTTCATGGAGCGTCGATTGTATTAATTTACTCGTTTCATTTTGTAAATCCTTTACCCTTCAGGCAGAGACTCTTTTACATTCCTCAGGTAGTTTTTCCTTCCCGTCCAATTCCAGGCAGCTTACTCTTCTTCCCTCTGTTTTTTGCATTTCCGGTTTTTGTATCTGGCATTCTGCCTTGGCATTTGGACAACGTTTTGCAAAGACACATCCTGTCTGGCTTCTCTTCGTCAACGGCTCTACGATACCTGGTATATTATAGAGGATTTCTCCTTTTTTTTGGGGTGTGGGTATGGATTCCAGCAAGCCTTTCGTATAGGGATGCATTGGGTTGTGCAAGATTTCTTCTGTACTTCCTTCTTCCACAATATTTCCTGCATACATAACAATAATTCTGGAACACAGCTCTTTGACTACGCCCAGATCATGGGAAATAAATAATATAGTGGACTTAAATTCCTTATTCAGTTCCCGCAGAAGCTCCAGTATCTGATACTGGATTGTCACATCTAATGCTGTAGTCGGCTCATCTGCAACGATCAGCTTCGGATGATTGATCAGCGCCATGGCGATTACAATTCTCTGTTTCATGCCCCCGGATAATTGATGGGGGTATTCCCGGTAGAGCTTTTCTACCCTGGAGAGGCCAACTTTTTTCATCATTTCTTTCGCTTTTACACCGGCATTTCTTTTTTCTCCGGGATGGTGAAGGAGATAGGCTTCCTCTATCTGTTTTCCTACCGTGATCAATGGATTCAGCGCGGTCATCGGCTCCTGGAAAATCATTGAGATATCAGCGCCTCTGACACCGCACATCTCCTCCTCCGACAGCTTTAACAAATCGGTATCTCCCAGACAGATGCAGCCTGCCGATACCCTTGCCGCCTGAGGTAAGAGCCTCATAATTGCCAGGGAGGATAAACTCTTCCCACATCCTGATTCACCCACCAGACCGACAATTTCCCCCTCTTCTGCCTGAAAACTGATGCCATCCAGTGCCTTGTAATAATTATTCTGATTTTTAATTTCTACCGTTAAATCTTCTATCCTTAATTTTTTATCCATTTTATTCCTCCTGCTTGTTGCTGAAATTGCACCGCTGCCGGCCACTGAGCAAATGTTTCGGATTCTCCGGTACGGACAGCCGGGTGTATTGGCTAAAATCTGCGTCAGGTGTTCATACACGAAGCATGACAGATTGCAGTTACTAGCTGCGGCAATCCGTTATATCCCGGATTCCGTCTCCCAACAGGTTAAATCCTAATACCATAATGGTAATCATGACACCGGGTACGACGGCATACCAGGGGTTGGTCAGCAGATATCCCTGGGCTTCAAACAGCATCTTTCCCCAGCTGGCATCGGGCGGCTGTATTCCAAGCCCCAGATAGCTTAATCCAGCTTCAGATAAGACTGCACTGGAAAATCCAAGAGATGCCGTAACAATCAGTGAGGATACGACATTGGGTAATATATGTATAAACATAATCCGAAGATTCGATGCCCCCCTCGTCCGCGCTGCTTTGATATAATCCATTTCCTTTATCTGCATAAATCCGCTTCGGGTCATCCGGCAGAACCTGGGAATCGCCATGATTCCAAGTGCCGCTGCGGTATTCAGTATCCCGCTTCCAAAGATTGTGATAAATACCAGCGCCAGAATTACCCCTGGAAATGCCATTTTTGCATCCATGATTAACATGATGATCTTGTCAATCCATCCCTGGAAATATCCTGCAGCCGCACCCAGTATTACACCGATTGCCATTCCGATTGCTACTGCCGTGAATCCCACCAGAAATGCTGTCTGAGACCCCTTTACAATACGGCTGAAAATATCTCTGCCAAAATTATCGGTTCCCAGAAGATGGGCAGCCGATGGTCCCTGAAAGCTGTTTAAAGTATCCATCTCATTCGGATCATAGGGCAGGTAGATGAAACTTAGCAGCAGAAGCAGTCCCAAAAATGCGACCATACCTAATCCTATCATAAAATTCTTATTATTTCTGCATTTTTTCCACATATCAGCCACCTACTCCAAACGAATTCTGGGATCCACTGCCATATACAGCAGATCTACCACCAGATTAATCACAATCACCATAAACGCAAGATAAAATACCAGCCCCTGGACCAGAGGAAAATCCCGGTTTCCTACTCCTGAGGTAATAAGATGTCCGATTCCCGGCAAATTGAAAACATTTTCAACAATAATGCTGCCGCCCAGTACATCCACAACGGTCATTCCGAGAATTGTAATGGTAGGAAGCAGGGCATTTTTCAATACATGCCGGTAGAGTACTCTCTTTTGAGTGGCACCTTTGCTTCTTGCCGTCCTGACATAATCCAGGTTCATTTGATCCAACAGGGTATTTTTCAGATAGCGGATAACCACTGCCGATGTACCAATGGCGATAGCCACCGATGGCAGTATAAGAGACCGGATGCATCCCAGCGGGTCTTCTGAAAATGGAATAAAATCTCCCGAAGGCAGCACCTGAAGTGTAACAGCAAATAGCATAATCAGCAAAATCCCCAGCCAGAAGGACGGGACTGCCACACCGATCTGTGTTAAAAAAGACAGAAACAAAGCTGATTTTTTGTTATTGTTTTTAGCCAGAAATATAGCGATTGGAATCACGGTAACCACCGTAATCAGCAGCGAAAAAACCGTTAAGGAAATGGTAACCGGAAGACTGCTCTTTAACAGATCCCCCACAGGAACCTGATAACGGATAGAATCTCCAAGATCTCCCCGGAATAAATCCCCGATCCAGTTCACATACCGCTCACCAAGAGGCAGATCCAGTCCTAACTGCTTTTCAAGGGCCTGTGCCTGGAGAGGATCTGCATCCACTCCAAGAATCACATCCACCGGATTTCCAGGAAGTATCTGAAAGACGCCAAAGGTCAGTAAAGATATAACAAATAACGTACATACCATGGTAACTATTTTTTTCAAAACGTATTTCATCAAAATTACCTCCTGGTATCCCCTATTTTGTCAGGCTGATACTGCTCATATCCAAAAACGTAACCGGATAATTTTTCATTCCCTGTACACTTTTTGAGGTAGCATAGATGACATCCGGGTCCTGGATATAGATTGCCGCTGCCTGGTCTACCAATAACTGCTGACATTCTTTAAATAATTCTACTCTTTTTGCCTCGTCCGTGGATACTGCCGCCTGGTGAATCAGCTCATCGTACTGAGGATCGGAAAATTTAAAATAATTCTTATCATATGCGGAATCAAAACGGTTGAGAAAATCGTTCGGATCCAGTTTTCCGCTGTGTCCGATAATTGTTGCTTCATAATTTGCCTTACCATAAACGGTATCCAGCCACTGCGCCCACTCGATCAGCTGAATGTCAGCTTCAATACCTATTTTGCTCAATTGGTTTTTAATCACCTGTGCGGTATCTACATGGGTCTGGTAATTAGATGGTACGGTAATGGTCATTTTAAATCCATTCTCATATCCCGCTTCTTTTAAGAGTGTCTTCGCCTTTTCGATGTCCGTGTTATAACAATTTTTCAAATCCGTATTAAAATAAGTGCTCATACTGGGGCTTAAGAAGGAATCTACTTTCGTTCCGTTGCCATTTACCACCGTATTGATGATCTCTTCTTTATTTACAGCATAATTGATAGCCTGTCTTACTTTTACGTCATTAAATGGTTCCACGCTGTTATTCAGCGCCATGAGCTGCACCATATTCTGTGGCCCCTGTACAATATTGTAATCATTTTTCAGTGCTTCCACATTCTTTGCATCCACAGAGGTAATATCCAGATCCCCGGATTTCAGCCCCATAAGGCGCGCATTCGCATCCGTCATAATCTTAAATTCTACTTTGTCAATAATCGGCATCCGCTCTTTGATGGTACTGTATTCCGGATATTTTTCTAAAATAACTTTCTGGCCCTGTATGTATTCCACAAATTTAAATGGTCCGGTACCAACTGGTTTTGTGCTGTTCTGGGTATAGTCTTTTTCTACGATAGATATAGTAGCTTTCGATAAAAATCCTGCATTTTTTTCTTTTAGAATAAGATTTACACTGTAATCATCCGGAGTTTCAACCGATGCCAGCAGCTGGTTCAAAGTTTCATTCAATGGTGCTTCCCCATTTAAACCGGCGAGCTTTTCATAAGTATATTTCACATCTTTGGATGTAAAATCCGCTCCGTCGTGGAATTTTATTCCCTGTTTCAGTTTGAAGCTGTAGGTAAGCCCATCTTCAGAGATATCATAGGTCTCCGACAAAGCAGGGATGAATTCTCCTTTTTCATTAAATCCCAGTAAACCTTCAAACACATTCATCATGATTGCAGATGTATCCGTTGCAGAAGAAAGCATCGGATCTAAATTATCCGGCTCGGATCCAACCGATACCTTCACGGTTCCTCCAGCTGCAGATGTCTTTTCAGCTTCTGCACCGGCATTCTGGCTGTCAGCCTCTGCTGCAGCAGATTCTCCTGTTTGTCCTGCTTCCGTAACTGTAGTGTTATCCGCCTCTGCCTTGCCTTGAGAACTGCCGCAGCCAGCTGCTGATGCAGCGATAACTGCTGCTAATGTAAACACCATTAATTTCTTTAATCCTCTCATAATTGCTCCTTTCGTACCTTAACGTACTGTCTGTACTATCTGTACTATCTGTTCAATCGGCTTCATTCCGGTTATCTCCAGTCAAATATCCCAGCCCGCCGCGGGGTATCTGATCCTCGCGGCAGTCTCCAAATGATCCCCAGGCGTTTTTGCATGGCTCTTTGCTCACGGGAATATTCAGACGCATGCCCGGCTCTGCCAGAATAATATTACCCTGATATACTTTTTCTGCTTCTTCCTGCAGGTTTCGGATTTCCCCATAATGAGGAAAATGAGTCAGGCATAAACCAGATACTTCTGCCTTCACCGCCACTTCCCCGGCCTCGCTGGAGCACATATGTCCCCAGACATCTCCTTTTTGACAGGCATACAGTGAAGCTTCGCATAATAATAAATCAGCTTTTCCTGCAAACTCCGCCAACCCATCGTAATAATTCGTATCACCCGAATATACCAGCACGCCTTCTGACCTGCCTTTAGTCTTTACGGCATAGGAAGGGATCTCATGCTGATTCAGGTTCACTTCAAATTCCAGGTCCCCGATTTGAAAATGGGGCTGGTTCTCATAACTGTATCCTTTGCAGTAATTCTCATATGACAGCTTATTCTCATTTCCGGGCCCCCACGCTGCAAAATCTTTCCTGCGCCTGCCGGTTAGGATATCCAGCATCACCGCATATTGCAGGCATCCCAGGTCTGCACAGTGGTCAGGATGATAGTGGGTGAGAACCACCCCGTCTAACTCCTTTAAATCTATCACATTTTGTAACCGGGATAATACACCGCTCCCGCAATCCAGAAGAACTCTGGTATTCCCTTCTTCCAGGAGATAACCGGAAGTTGCTCCATTTTTCACGGGATATGCTCCGTGGCAGCCTATGATTGTCAGTTTCATATGTTCCTTTCCATACAGTTTTCATAGATCATCTCTGTACTTTTTACATTACTCTTAATTCTTTCTTTGTCCAGGCTGACCAGTTTTACCACCAGTGCCTGCGCAAGTGTAAATACCGACGAATAAGAATCCAGAAAAAATACGGATTCCGTAGCAGCATAATACGATATATCAGCCGCTTTCGCAAATGGTGACAGGCTGCAGTCTGTAAATGCAAGAATGGTGACTTCCTTTTCTCTGGCGAGGTTTGCTGCAGACAGGGTTCTCTTACAATACCGCTGGAAGCCCACCAGAATCATCACATCGCCCTCTTTCATAAATGCAATGTGCTCATAATAATTGGACAGATTCAGATGCGTGGCATTTCCCAGAAGGTAATTCAATACAAAATGCAGATAGGAGGATACTCCCAGTCCCATTTTGTCACCCATAATCCAGATTCTCCCGGCATTTGCAATTTCCTTTGCCCCCCGTTTCAACTCATCTTTTTCATTCAAACGAAGGGTATTGGACAGGTTTGCTGCTTCCATATGCCAGTATTCTTCCAGCCAGCTTTCCTGGTCCGTGTTATTTTTCAGCTCCAGATTCACCAGTGCCCGGTTTTTCATCAGATTTTCTTTTACACTGTTTTTCATCTCCAGAAAGCTTTCATATCCCAGTCTTCCAGCCAATCTATGTATCGTAGCCTCACTGACTTTTGACTGTTCTCCCACCTCTTTAGCCGTCATCACGCAGATATTTTCCCAGTTTTTCTTCATATAAATAGCTGCCTGCTGCTGTGTATCCGTCAGCTGCTCAAACTGGTCATCAATCCTTTCGTACAGATTCCTGCCCTTCTTTTCCATTTGCTTTTCTTTCATAATCCACTCCCTTTACCGGAAGGTCCTAAAACAGAGTTTCCGGCCTTCCGGTATTTATTTAAATTTTCGATCCTATACTAATCATAAATTCTAATCTACAAACTTTATAATTTCTGATATATCGGAAATGATTTTATCATGGGTGATCTCTTCAATTCCTTCGTTTCCGTAAGGATTGATTAACACACAATTCATTTCCACTTTTGCGGCCCCTATCACATCGTCATAATAATTGTCTCCGACGTACAGAGATTCTTTGGCACTGGTATTCCCTTGCTCAAAAGCCGCTTCAAAAATTTCTTTTTCCGGTTTTTCAACTCCCATTTCCGAAGAAATTACCACCGTGTCTAATAAATCCAGTAATTGATTTTCCTCCAGAACTTTCCTGCAGGTACGATCCCAGTTAGAAATCAATCCCGTTTTTATCCCTTTTCGTTTCAACTCTTTCAAAACCCCCAGTGCACTGGGAATTTGTTTCCAACCTGCCGATTCTTTTGACCGAATCTCTTTAAACCTCTGGTAAACCTCCATAATATTAAGCCGGACATCTAAAAAATAATTCAGATTTCCAATATACCAGGGCATATAGCAAGTCTCATCCGTCCCCAATACATGGGGATACTCTTTCATAAACAGCTTATCTGTCAGATGATAAGCCTTGTGAATCCGGTTCTCAGACCGGTCAATCTGAAACTCCTTTAATACTTTTTGATACAGCGAACTTCTGGATGGTTCAACCAGAGTCATTCCCAGATCAAACCAAACATAATGATATCTCATTCATTCTGCCGCTCCTTTCTGTAGCCTAAACTTCAATTTCGTGATTATGAATTATTTCCTACAGTTTTATAATATAAATGATATTTATCATGCCTTTATCAGAATAATGTAAAGTTTTTGTGAAATAGTTTTGTGAATAGTTGGACGGTAACCCTGCAGATTACCATCGATGTCATATATTACATTATTTCAGAATATGTATTTTGATACTGGCATGGTAGAAATGAAGTTTAGGTTCATTTTTTTCAGTCTCATTATAATACAGGAACTTGTTCAATGCAAATCCATATACATCAAAAAAAGCCCTCCACGGGCTTTTTTAATTACAGTACAGAATCAATTAAAATCTTTGTAAAAGTCAGCAAACACTTGCGCACCATAATCATTTGCCATATACTATATGCAAACAGATAAAAAAAGAAAGAGGACAGTTATGAGCGAACGTTTACCTGCCTATTTAAAAGTATACCAACAATTAAAAAATGACATCCTGGATGAAAAATATAAAGTTGGGGAAATGATTCCCGTTGAACGCCAGTTAGAAGAAATCTATTCTGTCAGCAGAATTACCATCCGCAAAGCAGTGGAACTTCTTGCGGAAGAAAACTACGTGGAAGTCCGCCAGGGAAGAGGAACCAGGGTATTGGATTATAAAGCCAGACAAAGCCTCAACTGTGTTACCTCTGTTACGGAAACATTACGGAAAAAGGGGTTTACAGTAACCACAAAGAGCATGTATATCGATACCCTGGTACCTCCGGCTCATGTTTCCCAGATTCTTCAATTAGGGGACAGAGAAAAAGCAGCCAGAGTACAGCGCATACAGCTGGCGGATGGACAGCCTATCGTAATTATGAAAAATTATATTCCGGAATCCCTGGTTCCCGGTATTGCCGGCTATTGCAGCCAGTTCTCCGCACTGTACCAGTTTCTGGAGGATACGTATCATATTGAAATTGATGAAGCCGCTGATAAAATCTTTGCTAAGAACGCAGAGTTTGAAGAGGCACAAATGCTGGAAGTAGAGGTCGGGGAAGCACTGCTCTGCATCCAGAGGCGCTGTTCCCAAAGAGGAAAACCGGTCTGTTTTGATGATGTAACCATTATTGGTAAGAAATATGAGCTCTATACTAATATGACCGGCCGGAATAAAAACTCAATCTGAAAGGAGTAATCCAATGAACCTGCAATTCTTAAAGGAACTGCACCGGCACATCGATGTTAGCTGTGTCCGTGCCGAAAATACCATGGATGATATTAAGCAGATGATTTTATATGCAAAGCAATACCGATTTATCTGTGCATTCTCAATGCCCTGCTTTACCCCTTATCTGGCAGATGCCCTGAAAACAGAACCAGATATACATACCGGCGGAGTTGTGGGCTTCCCTTCGGGCGCAGACACCACCCTTTCCAAAGTACAGCAGAGCACACAGCTTCTGGAAGCAGGATGTCAGGAACTGGATATGGTAATGGCTGTGGGAGCCTTAAAATCAAAAGACTTTCAATATGTAAAACAGGACATTGCACAAGTGGTACAGACAGCCAAAAAAGTACCTGTTAAAGTAATCATAGAGGCGCCTTATTTAAATGATACTGAATTGGAAACTGCTTGTAAAATTGCTTCAGAAGCCGGAGCCGCTTATGTTAAAAGCGGTACCGGCTGGGCAAATATTCCGGTCAGTGCTGATACGATCCGGAAAATGCGTGCTGCTGCTTCGGCTCATGTCAAAATAAAAGCCGCCGGGGGAATCCGCACCCTTGACCATATATTAGAAATGCACGAAGCCGGGTGTGACCGGTTTGGCATTGGTGTACAGACAGCTGTGCGGATTATGGCTGAAGCAGAAAAACACCTTGAAAGTGGGTCAGACAGAGGATAATCGTCATATGAATGTCGTTTTACCGAGACCGTAAACATTATATAGAGATTATATCTTATATAATGTTTACGGTTTTATTTTTACTTTTATGACTATTTTATATACAAATTGCACAATTTTCATCCCAAAAGATTATGATATATTTTTGTTATTATTGAATTGATTATACATTCGTTATATGTTATATTTATGGCATGTCAAATAATTAACAATGTGTTTTCGAAAGGAGATCGTAACTATGAGAGGTTTTGCAATGTTAGGAATCGGAAAAACTGGATGGATTGAGAAGCAGGCACCTGAATGCGGACCATTAGACGCAATCTGTAAACCACTTGCCATCGCTCCCTGTACTTCTGATGTACATACAGTCTGGGCAGGCGCTTTAGGTGACAGACATGATATGATTTTAGGACATGAAGCAATTGGTGAAGTTGTGGAGGCCGGTTCCCTGGTAAAAGACTTTAAACCGGGAGATAAAGTAATTATCCCTGCTATCACCCCGGACTGGAATTCCCTGGAGGCTCAGGGCGGATATTCCATGCATTCCGGCGGAATGCTTTCCGGATGGAAATTCTCCAACTTTAAAGATGGTGTATTCGGTGAATTATTTCATGTAAATGATGCAGACGGGAACCTTGCCCTGCTTCCATCCGGTATGGATCTGGCTTCCGCAAGTATGCTCTGTGATATGGTTCCCACCGGATTTCACGGTGTTGAATTAGCGGATGTACAGTTTGGTGATACGGTAGTTGTCATCGGCATCGGTCCTGTAGGGCTTATGGCGGTAGCCGGAGCTGCACTTCGCGGTGCCTCCCGCATCTATGCCGTTGGTTCCAGACCAAACTGCATTCAGATTGCGAAAGAATACGGTGCAACAGAAATTGTAAATTACCGTGAAGGCGATATCGTGGAACAGATTATGGAAAAGACCCATGGAAAAGGCGTTGACCGTATCGTCATTGCCGGCGGTGATGTAGACACCTTTGACCAGGCAATCCGTATGTTAAAACCAGGCGGAAGAATTGGAAATGTAAATTACCTTGGAGAAGGTGATTATATTAAAATCCCAAGAGTTGAATGGGGCTGCGGCATGGGCCACAAGACAATCGCAGGCGGTCTGATGCCGGGCGGAAGACTCCGTATGGAAAAGCTGGCTTCTTTAATCGAAACCGGCAAACTGGATACCAGTAAGCTGATTACCCATACATTCCACGGATTTGATAAAGTGGAGGAAGCGTTGATGCTGATGAAAGACAAGCCAAAGGATTTGATTAAACCGGTTGTACTGATTTAATATAATGACAAGGGGCTGTAAAAAAACACCCTTTACAAAACAGGTTAGCGGGCATCATCTGTGCCAGCTAACCTATTTTAGTTAGGGGAGTTTATTACAGTCCCATTATGTTGCGCCTCTTCTAAAAAACACAACATAAACCGTCTGAAAAAGTATTTTTATATCCAGACCCAGCGACCAGGTATCAATATATTTTAAATCCAATGCCAATACATCTTCGAAATCCTGTATATTACTTCGGCCGCTCACCTGCCAGAGTCCTGTAATTCCAGGGCGAAGAGTTAATCTCCTTTTATACTGACCTTTATATTTTTCGAATTCATCAACAGTCGGTGGTCTGGTTCCAATAAGGCTCATATCACCTTTTAATACATTCCAGAATTGTGGAAGTTCATCAATACTGGTTTTTCGTATGAATTTTCCCACACGCGTAATTCTAGGATCATCTTTGATCTTAAACATGAGACCATTCATTTCATTTTGCGCTAAAAGCTCCTGTTTCCTATCTTCCGCATCTGCGTACATGGAACGGAATTTATATATCTGAAACCGCCGTCCGTTTTTACCGATCCTGATCTGGGAAAAGAATAAAGGTCCGGGTGACTCCAAAAGAATAAATGGAGCAACCAAAACAACTGAAATGCCAGTTAAAACCAGCCCTACTATTGCACCTGCTATATCTATTAATCTTTTAACTACCTCCATTCGCAGGCCAATGGTTTTTTTATAAAAGGAAGTGACATAATAATTCCCCATAATCTGCAATTGCTTATTATGGTCCGCAAGCCGTTTATCTAATACCTGTATATTAACATCCACCATAGCTCCCATATCCTCCAGGCTTTCGATAATGGGATAAAGGTCAATGCCTCCATTGTACGGCATGTTAATAAATACTTCATCCATAACTGCCTGCTTTGCATATTGAAACAGATTATTCTTATTAGCAGTGATCTCAATACCTCTGATTTTGTCACCCAGTTCCTCATCACCTGCATCCCACAGAACCAGAGACTGAATTATGTAATCCCACATACTCTCATCTTCCAGATTATCCAGAACCTCCTGCACACACTCCTTTACAGTTAAAACTACCAGGCGCTTGCTATGATTACTGTATTTATAAATACTGTTTAAATAAATTTTATAAAACATCCGGAATAAAAACATGAAGAGTATATTACCAATAAAATTATAGAGCAATATTAACCTTGAAAAATCAGATGATTTTTTCACCAGGAACAGCAGCACTATAATAACTGCTATCAGGTAAATATTTCCCCGCAGAACAGAAATCAGTTCCTTCCATGCACCTCTCCTAAAAAAGCGCAGGCCGGATGAGCGTAAAAAATATATTCCTATATAAACCAGCACAATTACCAATAAAGATGATCCCGTACCAAATTCTATTCCAATCTCAAAGAAATCTCCAAAACGTATGTAATTCGCAATAAAAAAACTAAGTGAAATGGCCATTATATCCATTAAAATCACGATTACGGTATTCAACTTTTGTTTTTCTGAATTCATACAACCATCCCTCCTTCTCTGATACATTTTTTCTATCAATATAAATATGATCCTGGTACCCTTGGATTTATAATCAATACCTGTTGATCCCTTAATATTCTTTCGGGATTAATATTGAAAAGAATCTGCGCATAGCCTTCTGAATAATTTCTGCTGATATAACGGTATACACTTTTCAATCCCGGCATCCGGCTGTGGATGTGATGGCAGTCACTGGCTATCACCTGTACCAGATTACAATCTAACAGAAGGTGCGCAGTTTCCTTTTCAGCCCGCCCGAATACACCTGCAATACTTCCTTTATTTATCTGAATAATATAACCTCTCCGATTCCAATCATAGGCAATCTGAGGATTTTTTTGAATTGATTTATATCGTTCCGGATGCGCAATCACCGGAATTAATCCTTTACTTTCAATGATCTGAAGAAGCTCAAACAGAATTTCCCGATCAGTATCAAATGAAAATTCAGTCAGCAGGTACTTTGACTGGTTCAGTGTCCAGATAGTTCCGGCGGATAATTTATCATATAGATTATAGGATGCAAATACTTCCATACCTTTATAAATATTTATTTGCATGTTCAATTCAGAAAGTCTTTTTTCTAACCGTTTGAATTGGTTATTTATTGACTCCTGCCGGCTTTCAGGGAATATCTCCGTCAGATTTCCGTGAGGTGTCAGAACCACATCTGTAACACCAGACTGTGTACATATTTTTAACATCTCTACTGCTTCTGTCAAAGAATCTGCCCCATCATCTGTTTCCGGTAAAATATGGGTATGTATATCTATCATGTCATCCTCCTTCAAGTGCAGTAAAATCAACATTAATTACGGTATTCCGGTTTTCTGATTATTTTTCGCAAGAAACAGACATTCTTTTTTAATCTGATTTTTATTTTTTCTTTCAGACAAATAAAGAAATATATCAGAAAACTGCAATTTACAGCTGCAAGCAGGCTTATGATCCTGTACACAGGAAATTTTCCTGGATTCCGGTAACTTTTCCAGAATTCCATTACTTCCTTGTTTAGACATATTTGTTTTACTTTATTATATCCTTGTTTTGCACAGTACATATTGATCAATTGGGCATGTTTCAAATACGCATAATGGTCTTCATAAGCCTGCTGAATCCTGCTGTTCTGCTCTGCAAATCTACCAAGCCGTTTCAGACAACGGTTTTCTACTTTAATTCGGCTGTCTAATATAACCTTTGTAACCAGACTGTTCTCTCTGGTATAATAGATGTACACAGATCTGGATACATATCCGACCTTTCTTTTCAAATGGGAGAAATATTCCAGATTAAAAAGATAATCTTCACACCAGGATATATCCTCCGGAAACCAGAGATTGTTATTTTGAATAATTTCTTTTTTGTATAGTTTGTTCCATAATGCACCGTAATAAAAACCATGTACACATTTTGCAAAATCATCAATAAAGCTGCTCTGATCCAGAACTCCCGTTAGCGTTGACTGCCAGAAGTTTCTTTCATTTTCAAATTTCCCAATAACCAGATCTACATTTTCTTGAGAAAGAAAAGGAAATACAAGTGCAGACAAACTTTCCCGATTCATCCTGTCATCTGCATCTACAAACCAGAGATATCTGCCCTTTGCCCTTTTTATACCTTCATTTCTGGCATGTGAGACCCCCAGATTTTCCGTATGGATAACATAAATTCTTTTATCCATTTTCTTAAACCTGTCACACAGAAGACCGCTTCCATCATCAGAACCATCATCAATAATAATGATCTCAAAATCCTGATACGTCTGATGCAGTATATCCTGTACGACAGCCTCTAACCATGATATACAATTATAAACTGGAATTATGATACTAACCGTGTAAACTGACTGCATATAGCCATGCCCTTCTTCCGTTTGGTTACCATTATTTCACTGTTAAATACAGCTTTTTCCCAGTTGAGACATTTCCGTCCTCATCCGCAACGGTATATACAAGTGTATATGTCCCGGGAGCTTCCGTATTATATTCACCATCAACCATGATCTGACGGTATAAGTACTGTTGGGATGATTTATCGTCAACAATTTCTGATATATAATCCAGTGGATTAAATTTGTCACCGATTTTTATTTCAACTTTTTCTTTCAGCAGCTTCAGCACCGGTACTGCCGGATTTGTATTCCGTTGTGATGTATCCGTTTCTGTTGTACCTGATTCTGTTATTTTCTGCTCTTCTGTATTCTTTTCTGTAATATTTGTTTCAGCTTCTGTTCCATTATCTGCTGCTGTTACATTCCGCTTATTTACTGATTTATTATTCTCGGAGTTTACTGCATCTTTTTCATCTGTATTTTTATCTGTAAACTCCACCGTATCTTCTCTGCCCTGACGGATCCGGTTCTGTGTTACTTCAATTGCACTGAGACTTAATAAAAACAGACCTGCGCATATAATTCCGAGAATCACTGTTATGATTTTTCTCATATACACCCCTCCATTGCCGTATTTTAATATCGTTCATTTTCATAATCTACGTATTCATCATATTTTGAATACCCATACTTACTGTATTTTCCATATTTTCCGTTTCCGGTAATTCCTGACTCTGCAAAATTAAGTATATATCCTAGAATATTGATGCCACTGCTTTGTAAAGTGTCAATTCCTTCCTCGACTGACCTCATTTTGCTCTGCCCCTGCTTCATTACATATATTGTCTCATCCACATATCCTCCGATTATAACCCCATCATTCATCAGTGTAACCGGCGGCGAATCAATAATAATGTAATCAAAAGATTCCTCTTCCTTAAGGTATTGCAGTAATTTAGGGATATCTCCTTTCGTGAGCAGTTTGTCAATTGCTTCTCTAGCTGTACCTGACGGAATCATGAAGAAATTTTTATCCACTTCTTTCAGAATATCCTTTACCTCAATATCCCCAGCCAGATAATTAGCAATACCTGCCTCATTTACCTGCATTACCAGATAGTTGTCCGGGTTTGACTTCTGATGCAGATTCATATCCATTAATACTACTTTTCTGCCTATTGAAGCAAGCGCTCTTGCAAGCCCCGTGGCTATCGTCGTAGTTCCTTCATTTCTTCCTGAACTGGTGACCAGAAAAACTTTACTTTCTTCATCTCTTTTTTTGTGTTCCAGTTTAAAGCCTACCACATTTAATAAATCCTGAAATTCATTATCCACACGGCTTTTTCCAAAAATCATTTCATTTCTGCGCCGGCTTCTGGCTTTCATTAATATTGTGGGCAGCTGAGTGAGGCAGGGTATATTGGTTATACGTCGTATATCCTCAGCAGAACGCACGGTTTTCTGTGATGCTGTATAAAAAACCACAAACAATACACAAGCGAAAACCCCCAGAACACCTCCTATTAAGCCATAATAAACTGCATGATATGGTGTCATCGGCTCCTTTTCGTTCATAGGATTTTTAACTTCTTTCAAGTCAACATTTCCCACTACGTCAGATGCATACGACGGGTATACTTCTTTTATTGTTTCCGCTACACTCTGAGAGACGGAATAATGATCCGACACGGCCTCTATGGTGATCATATTGATACCTTCTACATAATAACCGGTAATTTCAGCAGGAATACTGTCCAGGGAATCCACCCCCAGAGCATTCGCGATATCTTGTCCGCAGCCGCTGGCTGTTAATGTTTCTTCAAATGCTGTTCCCAGGTATTTTGCCATCAGTATATTCTGGGAAGAATCCTGGGTCTTATTGACCATGTATGTAACAGCTGCCTTGTATTCCGGATAGTATATAAACCCTGCCACAGATAAGACCAATGCTGCTGATGATAAAATAACCAATAACATTGACAGCCAATAACGTGACAGGCACCTCCAGATGTCATCTATGATACTGCTGATATTTATTACGGCTGCATCATCATAAATATCTTTTACCTCATTTTCATAATCTCGCATCTATTTATCCTCTTATTTTCTATAATTACTAATAAGTACTAATTCGTTTTTCTTTGCTTTTTTGTCTTTTCACCATGCTGCACACTTTATTCTTTACTCCATTAAGTACAAATCCAATAACCGGAACCCCATTGCTCTCCATTAGGTCAATACTGTCATTAATCATTGTAACCCTGGATGACTCCTGACGTACTACCATAAGCATGGAATCCATATATCCCGCCATTACTTCGATATCCTGAATAATACCTACAGGTGCAGAATCAATAATAATATAATCCATCTCTTTTTTAGCTTCTTCCAGCAATGCTTCCAGATTCCCTATCTTTTGTATGAAATTGTTCCCTGCTATAAATTTATCACCGAGAATATAGTACAGATTGCAGCGTCGGTCATAAGATATCAGGTCTTTATATCCGGTACCATATTCAAAACAATTACCGATCTGTTTATCCGGCAGTACAGGAAGTCCCAATACTTTATGTAATGCTGGTCTTCGAAGATCCAGATCCAGAACCAATACTTTCTTTTCCCTTTGTGCCAGAATTAATGCTATATTAGCTGCAAGCGTAGACTTTCCTTCATTCTCCAGGACACTTCCCAAAAGCAAAGTTTTGGATTTGGTTTTATCCATTTGATATTCCATTTTAGTTACAATCTTCTTCATATTTTCAGAAAATGCAAATGACACTGAGGGTTTTGTTACCAGAATACTTTCTTTTCCTTTATGATCTTTTGCTTCGTAACGAACACTACCGATAAAATCAGCGTCGATCTTTACCTTGGCCTGCTGTTCATTATCCAGTTTCCCATTGAACACATGAAATAGTATACCAGCCGCCATTCCCGTAATAACAGCCAGCAGACTAATACCGACAGATAACAGTATTGCATTATTAGGTATCGGTTCAATCTGGTCAGCAGATGGAGCAGATAACGTTTCCAATGTATAACTTTCCATGGCATATGCTGACACATCTTTATAACTGTTAATTGCTTCTTTCATTATTTTAAAAGCATTTTCCGGAGTATCTCCGGATGCCTTTAAAACTATAAGATTTGAATTCTCAGTTCCTTCTGCAATCAGACAGTTTTTCGTATAGACATTCTTTCCCAGTTTTTCTTTTACTATGTTTAAATAAATATCACTGTTTAATATTCCGCAGTACTGTGCCACAGCCTGATTATATTGAAACTCTCTTAAAGTCTGTGCTGAATTATCTTTTGCCACCACTACTACACTTGAGGCAGCAGAGTACTTAACCGGTAACAATTGATTAATACCTACATAACTTAGGAATCCCAAAATGATACTCAACATCAATATAATTTCTAAATTCCTCAGCACTGCTCTGGCAATAGCCGGCATGTCAAGACCCATGGTCTTATTTAGTAAAACTTTACTTTCTGATGCCATAATATCCTCCTCATTCAACAACAACTATCAATTCTGCATTGCCGCTATAACCGGTTTCTTTTGATGTATAGTTATAAATAACGGAATAATTACCCTTTTTGGTAGTATCAACATTTGACTTGTAAGATATATCAGCAATCGAGATCCATTCCCCTGCCTTTTCTAAAAGCTGTGATTCTGTGTTTTCTCCCTCTGAGACACTTCCCCGCTCAATCTGTTTTACACTTCCGTCTTTTAAATAAGCCACAAAATCTGCCGGATTCAATTGCTCACCTTTTTTCATGTATAATATATATTGTTTTAGATATATCTGCGGTTCAAATGCTGTTTTCTCATAACTATCCTCATATATTTCCACAGAGACCGGCAAAACGGCAGTATCTCCAAGGCTATTTTCCACTTCCAGAGAGCACTTATAAATTCCGCTTTCTATATCCTCTTTAAAAATATCATCGCCTGTGACTTTTACAAATGCACTGATATCGCCATCAATACAATCATTGGCATGAACAATAGACATCAAATCTATCGCAGTAGATTTGGAAAATCTCAAAGGACTGTCTATGTTGAAATGAGGGGAATTATAATCTGTATACTCCAGCTTTCTGGAGGTCTTCCCAATATTCCCTGCCTTGTCTATCGATACATAAGTTGCTGTAAATTCCTGTTGGTCCCCCTCCGGATTTTTTTTAATTCCTTCCAGGAAAACTGAATCTGTCAGATCACCTTCTTCAGGATCCATCGCAGTCACACCTTTTAACAGAACTTTCTGGCTATCGTGTATACTTGCTTTTATTTCTGTGGGATTACAGCTTAAAACCGGCTCTCTCAGATCTTCATTTTTAATCTGTATGAATAGATATACAACCATACAGATCACAGAGCATGCAAACAAAATTCTCATTACATATTTCAACCATTTCATATTACTAAGTACTCCTTTCATTGAAACTCTTTTTTCTATTCCGGTAATTCTTTGTATTTTACCAGCATATATTTCTCATCCATCGCATATAGAAGCGCAAATAATACAAAAATGTAATCCAGGGTTCCAAGCACATCTACCCACCACAGAGATATAAAATATAAGACAAAGCATATGCTTAGTGCAGCCGCCAGACGGGAGCCCCTGCATAACGCGCTCCGAAAGCCTTTGATAAGAAAAAATCCATATAGCAGCAGCTGTATTATTAACCCGGGATAGGCCACTTTTATATACTGGTTCACATAATAATTATCAATGGAACTTATCCAGAATCCCTGATACGCCCAGTTAAAGGTATATCCATATCCTCTTCCTATCAATGGATTGATCCAATCTAGTTTAAAAATAAGCGGCAATAACTTTCTGTAATCTTCACTCAATACATATGTCGTTGTATCCACCCCCAGAGATTCTGCAAACTTTGTATTTAAGGCTGCATCAATCAGATGGGCAATGGAGATAAGTACCGACTGGACAGCAGCGGTATTGTAAAACAACATTATGACAATGATACCGGTTATAGCAGTATAAAAAGCAATTAATAACACCGGTAATTTTTCTTTACGGGAACTTGCCAGAAAGATAATGAAGATTTCAAGCAGAAACAGTCCCAACGTAGATCTGGAACCTGTCAGATATACATTTACGGCTATCAGCAAAAAAAGCCAGAAGTGTGAAAATAAACTAATTGCTCTTTTCTTGTAATGAAAACAAACCAAAGGTGTCATTATTAATAAATACAATCCGTACCCCAGTGGATGATGAGCCGGCCCCATGATCCGGTACTGACCATTTCGAAAAGAATCACCCACCACCATGCCTGGTATCATTTCAAACTGTAAGAAAACAGAACCTTTTAACAGGAATTCCAAAATACCCAGAATGCACAGCACATAAGCGATACGGATCAAAACGGATAAAAATTTCTCAACCGAAAGTTCGGCTTTAAATAAATAGATCATTGTGTATAGAACCGCCAGCTGATCAAAAAACGGGTTAAAGAATGTATTTATATTTCTTCGGTATACTGCTGTGTAAAGCAAAACAATCATATATATCAGTACAAAAGCATTCCCACGAAATGAAAAAATGACATTTTTAAATTCCTTTGTCCGCCCAGGATTACGCAAAATCATATACCAGATGATTAAGAGTGTTACCCTCTGGCAATTGAAAACAGAAAAACCTATGTAATCCGGAATAAAAAAAATCGAGATTACAAGAAAAATTGATAATGAATATAAGGAAACTTTTTTATTCTTACTTCTATTCTGGTGCCTTAATTTTTTTTGGAAACCAACTTCGCTGTTCAATGGAAATATTCACATCCTCTCCTGATTCTAAATCCCCTACACCTTCATTCTGATTCTATAGAATTGTCCAAAAACCACTCCGAATCCCCTTATCGTATATTTGTTAACTAACTTTAAAATACATCCTCTTATTCCTCTTTTAAGATATTTATTACTTCTGTAATTACTGAAATAAGTATCAATTATATTTACAATCTGATTTTGATAATCCATTTTTAATTTCTTATCCCTTAATAAAGCAATTCTTCCAAGGGAACTGCATAGCAGGATTTTTACACAGAAATATTCCAGTTCTGCAAAATAGGTATCCCAGAAATGGTGTACATGGTAAAACTGAATGATTTCGTGTATTACCGTAATCATTTCTCCAGCCCGTGGATTATGCTTTTGTGTCTGGGTAGAATTTTTTCTATAATAATGTGTTACATATTCAGCTTCCAGATAAACGGCTCGGTTAATATACGGAATTAAATTTATGTAAAAGGCAGTATCTTCGTATATCAGCCCTTCCGGAAAAAACACTCCGGCCCGCTTTAATACCGATGCCTTATACAGCTTATTCCAGGGAGAAACCAGGGGATCCAGAAAAAGTTCTCTCTTATTCTTTTTCTCTGATACAGAGGCATAATTTTTCAGACGGTATTTTCTTCCATTTTTAATCTCATAATATCCGTAGCCGCATTCCACCATATCTGCACTTGTTAATACTGCTCTTTTATACATTTGCTCATACATAGCAGAATCAACTGAATCATCAGAATCCACAAATCCTACATATTCTCCGGAACATAAAGATAAGCCCTGGTTTCTGGCTGCAGCCTGGCCTCCATTAACCCTGGTGAACATCCGGATTTTATCCGGATATTTTTTTAAGTATCCTTTCATAATCTCCTCTGAAGAATCTGTAGATCCGTCGTTAATCAGGATAATTTCTATTTCCGGTAATGTCTGGTGCACCAAACTGTCCAGACACTCTTTTAAATATGCTTCGGTATTATATACCGGTACTATAACGCTGACTTTTATTTTTGATCTCTGCATGCCATAACCTCTTCTATAGACCTGACTAAAAAATCCGGAAAATATAAACTGATATCAGAATGATTTTCATAATATAAGATTTCTTTTTTCGTTGAAAAATTACCTGTCTCTAAATCCATCAGCATAAATTTAATATGCTCAGAATAGGTATGTTCTGCTTTAGAGTAATGCAGGTAAATATGGTTTTCTTTATTATTTCGGACAGCATCCAGGATCTTCACTCTCAGATGATTATTTAATTTCTCTAATTTATCCTGATCTGCATCCAAATACCCACAGCCGGTAACCGATACCAGAGTCTGCTCCAGCCGATTATTTTCATCCATCAGATAATCTCCAAGCCGGTATTGGGGGGCACCTGCAATGATTGTACTGCCAGGAATCCGAACCCCAAAATTGATTGCTGCATAACCGCCTTTACTCGATCCGGCAAAAATGATTTTTTTATACCGGCCTTCACTGATTGTTTTCTTAATCAGGCTTTCAACTGCGCGTTCAACAAAAAAATCCATATTCTCACCCAGATAAAATAATCCTCTTGCATCATTCCCTCCATCGTCCAGTACAAATATTTTATCTGCATTTATCCTCTTTAGTGTTCTGACGTAATTATATCTCGCCTTAATTCCGGCTCTTGTACAGGAACTAAACACAAAAATGACTGCATCAGAGTGCATTTTTTCAAATAGATATTTCACAGTAGTATTTTCATACCAGTAGTATTTCTGATGAAACATGATTTTGATTTTTGTAGTGAGATATTCTATATATTTCCCAAATCTTTTCTTAGCAGACTGATCCTGTTTTCCTGCTTGTATCCGATCCAGACAGCCTCCAATATTTTTGATATAAGATTCCGTATTCGAATTGTAAATGAGGGGGGTAAACTGTTCAATTGCCTCTAATTTATTTGCAAGATCAGCTGTTTCCCTGCAAAAGCAAATAAATCCTGCTGCTTCGAACTGGCTGAGCAGTTCCATCTGATGATTGTCTATATGTTCATGGTATTCTTTTTTCCTTGGCACTGCGACTACCTTTTTCCCAGCTTTGATTGCCCTGACTATAATCCCGGTTCCACCGTGTGTTATAATAATCGAACTTTCAGATATTTTTTCTTCCATCTCAGTCTGGTTCAGAAATGCACGGTATGTATAATTAACAGGGATATATTGGGAATAACCGGTTTGGGCATAAACAGCTTCTTTTATGACACCTGTCCCGATCAGGCGGTCTACCTCTATTAATAGCCTGTCAAAAGGAAACTTTTGACTGCCCACTGTAACAAAAATCATTTTTAATCATCTCCTGCCTTAATAAATACCTCCCAGATAAGAAGCCCGGGGAAATATATCCAACATTTTCTTCCATTGTATATAAAAGTTATCCGCAAATTTATATAGAAGTTTTCCAGTTTCCGTTGGGCTTTCAGACTTTGCAAAAGACTCTATATAAATTACTTTTTTTCGAAACAGTTTACATAGCAGACACATCGGTACCATAGCCAAAACACCGGTGCAGACTACCGCTTCCGGTCCTTCCATCATAAAAATCCAAAAAGATTTTAATGTTATCTGAAACATATTTAAGACCCACAGCTTCTCTTTTCTGTTGATCTGTTTCAGAAAATAGGTTTTGTGATTTTTTGTACTGACTTCATAGCCGGTTTTTTCCGTCAATATAAAGCTGTCATACTTGTCCATTAAAGGATCAAGCATCATTAACTGATCAAAATGCCCACCGGAAGATGCCGCAAAACACACTTTTAACTTTTTATCTGCTTTCTTCATTTTTTTCCCTCATCTGCATGCTTTCATCAGTTCACAAATACGATCCACATCATCCATAGCAAGTTGCGGATAGAGCGGCAATGTTATGATATTCTCGGATATATATTCTGCTACAGGTGTAAATCCAGGATCAAACCTCTCCCTGTAACATCTGCAATTATTGATTAACGGGTAGAAATATTTGCGCGGATAGATCTGTTCTTTATTCAGTGCCTCACAGACTTTATCCCGGTCTGCTCCAAAGCTTTCCTCCACTAAGACCGGAAAATAAGCATAATTATATTTGATATTGTCTTTTCGTCTGTTTAACCGGATTCCGGTAACCTCATTTAAATTTTCTTCATACCGATGTACAATATTTCTTCTTCCGTTAATCAGTTCATCAACATGCTTCAGATTACATAAGCCCATTGCAGCCTGAAATTCATTCATTTTGGCATTTGCTCCGATACTGCTGATTGTCGTTTCACCGGTAATCCCAAAATTTTTAAGCTGATACAGCTTATAACCGGTCTCCATGTCCTTTACAACAGCTGCCCCTCCTTCAATTGTCTGAAACACCTTTGTAGCATGAAAACTAAATATGGAGCCGTCACCATAATTACCAATTCCAATTCCATTTACTTCTTCGCCAAAAGCATGCGCCGCATCATAAATAACTTTTAACCCATGCTTTCTGGCTATTTTTCGTATAGATTCCACATCACAGGGATTTCCGTATACATGAACCGGAATAATAGCTGAAGTCTTATCTGTAATCAGTGCTTCTATCTTACCGGTATCAATTGTATAGTCGTCTTCCAAAATATCGCAGAACACAGGTGTCAGTCCATTTCTGACAATGGCATGTACCGTTGATGCAAATGTAAATGGTGTTGTAATAACTTCTCCTGTCAAACCGGCGGCCTGAATTAAAAATTCAAGTGACAGATGTCCATTAGTAAAAAGCATAGCATAAGGAACATTATATTTTCTTAACTGTTCCTCCAGGTGATTATGCAACGGTCCTGAGTTTGTAATTACACCGGATTGCCAAATTTGATCCAGGTAACGGTCATATTCTTCTCTTGGCGGTAAAAATGGTCTCGTCACATAAATAGGATTCTTCATCTTATCCATTCCTTCCTCTAAAAAAGCTTTTTACCATTTTCACGTACAATGCATTTGGCGGGATTACCAATTGCTGTGGTATGTGCAGGAACATCTTTATATACAGCAGCATTCATACCGATCACAGACGCCGTACCAATGCGCAGCCGGTCACGGATAGCCGCTGCCGGTCCAATATAAACTTTTTCTTCTACACTGCAGTGACCTGCAATAAAAACACCTGCTGAAATCATTGTATTGCTTTTGACACATGTGTCGTGTCCGATCAATGCCATATACCCCACCGCCACATTATCTCCCAGTGTCACATCGCTCCCGATAAATCCATTAGCTACGATCAGTCCCTCTCCTGCTATCAGTGACGGGGATATATTCGAATGAGGATGGATAATTGTTGCAAGATAATATCCGTTATCTTTTATTCTTCTGTATAGAAGTTCCCTGTCAGCCGGATCTCCCACCGATACTGCAAATTCAATCTCATCTGGATCATATGCAGTGATTGCCTCCTCAAAAGTATAAACTCTTTTCCGATATGACTCACTCACACCAATAACATCATCAATAAATACAATTTCCTGCCATCTCTGTTTGAACATATTTACTGTTTCTGCAAGATCTACAAGAATTTTGCCATTACCGCCTGCTCCATATACCCCTAGTACCATAACAGTCTCCTTTTAAAAATCATTTATCATTTTTTTTATTTCACCATCATCCAGTTCCGTTACCTTATGATCAACAATCCGGTATACGCGGCTGCACATAGCCAGTACACTTGGTCTGTGAGTAGTAAGTATACAGGTTCTTCGGCTTGCCTGACCCATAAGATTTTTGAGTATTTTCCGTTCCGTCACTACATCCAGCGCAGAAGTCGCCTCATCTAAAAACAGGATGGGTGTTCTGCATAACAGGGCTCTGGCTATTGCCAGCCGCTGCGCCTGGCCTTCTGAAAAACCGATACCGCCTTCTCCAACAGGCTGATGAATGCCTGCCGGAAGTTTATTGACAAAATCCAGGGCACAGGCATTATCCAGAGCTTCCATTAATTCTTCATCAGAAGCTTCCTCCCGTACTAAGCGAAGGTTTTCTGCAATTGTACCGCTCATTATTGTATTTCCCTGTGGGACATAAGCAATCAGTTTACGGAGAGACGGATTCAGTGGCAGAGTATCTTCTTGATTATTACCAACCCGCATCACCGCTTTGTCCCCCGGCACACGAACAAGACCAAGTAATATCCGGAGCATGGTGGTCTTTCCTTCACCCGAAGGGCCTACCAATGCTACAATTTTACCGGGCTCTGCTTTCAGAGTGACATTTTCAAAGACCTCTTTTCCATTTTGGTAAGAAAAATTCATATGCTGAATATCAATTGTCACACCTGTACGCATCCCTTTTTCCAGAAAGTCCACGCTCTCTTCTTCATGTTCTGTCTTTTCATCTTCCATAGCCAGCAGGCTGCGTATCCTGGAAGAAGATGCTATGGTTGTTACTGCATTGGGAATTGTCTGAACCAAAGTCTTAAAAGCTGTGGCTATATAGTTTGCCAATACGATTAACAGAGTCATCGTTCCAATGGAAATCACACCGGTATAGATATGATAGATTGTCCATGCCAGACATACCATTGCACCAAGCTGGCCGCTTACATACATCACTCCCCAGGAAGCAATGGAGTATTTATTTACCAACAGTTCAATTTTCCTTCGTTTTTCCTGTAAATCTACAGATTTTTCCGTGAATACTTTATGAAGATCAAATGCTTTGATTGACTGGATATTATGGAAACTTTCTTTTAAAAACGTCATCACATCGCTGACAGCTTTTCTCTGCGTTTGATTACATATGTACATTTTCTTTAAAAAAATTCTGGAACCAAACAGTACTACAGGCCCTAGAAACATAATTAAAAATATCATGCTGAAATCGTAATAGACTATCAGCAGTGCAGAAATACCTATCTGGATTCCCAGGGATAAAAGACTGGGTATCCACCCGACAACGCTCCCGGATACCATATTAATGTCTTCACTTAGCCTGGTCATCAAATCTCCTGAATGAAGCCTTGTAAGATTTTCCCATTCTGCCGTCAGTATCTTTTTATAAGCCCGCACCGATAAATCCTTTCTCATCCGGTTGCTGATTATGGCAGATAATCTCTGGCTCAGCATGGCTATTATTAAATTCACTAATCCTATGCTGATATAAATTGCAGCAACGGCTATTACACCCTTAAAATCTTTATTCAGCAGCAAATCCACAAAATCTTTTAGCTGTACGGAAATAACCAGTGTAATGCATGCCGTAAACAATGCCAGTGCAGTATACAGAATAATTCCTTTTTTATATGCATTTGAAAGCTGATAGATAAATTTCAGCTCCTGACAAACCTCTTTAAAAAATCCTTCCCTGATTTTATGAACCACTTTTTTTATTTTTATCATCACGTACTCCATCATATCTATTCTGAATTTTCTTTTTCAAACGAAGGTATAATATCCGATTACCATGAATTATCATATACATTCTGTGCGTTCCAAAAAGGATCATAAACAAAGCAAGAAAAAAATATCCCGGACGTTTCCAAACAAACCCTTTCGCCATATAGTCAGAATAGAGTTTCGCCTCCAGATTGCGATAAGAAATTAAAACATTCAGTTTTTTTCCAATTTTTTCAATTTCTCTATGTATTGCAAAGGCATACGCTCTCCACAGATAATTTCCCCTTTGAAACTTATATGACCAGCTGCCTTTCTCTTCAATCAGATAACGATATACGGACATTTGTTCCTGCATACAGCCAATCTTCCCCTCACTCAGCAAAAACAGCGGGACAATTCTGTCAAGCGGCGCATAATGTACCTTGTAAAGCAGCTCCAGGAGGGATAAATCCTCTTTCCAAAAGTTTCTGGCTATTACTGTTGAAGTCTGACCTGGGATTAAATAATTCTCCATATCTTTTACCGAATATTCCGGCGAAGCTGAAAATGTACCGGGTAATTCTATTTCTGTCTCATGATGGTCTATAACTTTACATGCGTGATAAATAGCTGAATAATCTCTGTGCTGATCCAGAAAGTCCACCTGCTTTTGCAGTTTCCCACTATCTGTCCAGTAATCGTCCCCCTCTAAAAAGGCAACATATTCACCCTTACAGGCTTTCAACGTTTCAATACTGTTGATTTTCATCCCTACATTTTTTTTCCGGAGTACTGGCACTATGCAATCAGAATTTTGTTTTTGCAGTTTTTGAATCACTGCTTGTGTCCGGTCCCCAGAGCAGTCATCACTGACAATAATTTCAATTGAAAAGGATGTCTTTTGCGCTAATACGCTTCGTATGGCTTTCTCTATATATTTTTCATGGTTATACGTTATAATTGCTACACTGACTTTTTTCACTTTTTCCTTCTAACTCATCCATTTATGGATTATGTTTTTCTTCTTTATTAAAAAAAACTGACTCCATAGGAAGACTCTGCTGGCTGTTACCGGATATTTCGCAATTACGCGGTAAATCAGCTGCTTTCGCTTATGTATTGTCTTTTGATACTTTTCTGTCTCGGCTTCCAACAGCCTGATTAAGCTTTCCCATACATCTTTTTTATCTGCCTCTACCATACGAAATAACTGTATGCAGATAGTATCCAGATAACTTTCTGTCATTTTACTGCGAATCTCTGCATATACCTCTTTCTGGCATATAATAACCCTTTCCTGGAAAGCTTCGATCATGGAAAGATGACGTATATCCAGAAAAAACTTTTTATCCATAATACTTCCACGCCGTTTTCTGTAAAAATATAACTGGCTGGCGGTTACAACTGCATATGGGATTTTATCAACCAGCTGGTGGATAATTAATTCATCTTCATGCAGCTTTCCAGGAGAAAAACGACACGTGCAGAACAAGTCCCTTGAAAATAATTTATTACAGGAAATAATAATTGTCGTGTTCTTTTCATCGCATCCTGTATATGCCAGCGACCGCATTAGCTCTGCTTTGTCCTTTATGACCGGTTTGTCAGAAAGTTCTTTATCAAAATTCAGGTCTGTATCCTGTTCAAAAACCAGGAAGCTGCATATTGAAACTAAAGCATGGAATTCAATAATGTTCCGGTATAAAATTTCCAGATATCGTGGATGGACAATATCATCAGAATCAACAAAACACAAATATTCTCCGGAAGATTCCTCAATCCCTCTGTTTCGAGCCGCAGATAATCCTTGGTTATCCTGTGTAAAATACTGTATTTTTTCAGATGTCTTAGACAAGTCTCTGCATATTTCACCGGAATGATCGGTAGATCCGTCATTAATAAGGAGAATTTCCATGTCCTGGTAAGTCTGGGAAAGCAGAGAATCCACACATGCTTTTAGATAAGGTTCTACATTATATACCGGTACAATTACACTGATCATTCCATTACTTCCTTTCCTCCATTCCCCTGGATTTTCTTTATCGCTTATAATAATGTTCAAAGAAAAATATCCTTTTTTTCATCAGCCATATTTTAACCTTCATCTTATTTCTTCTGCTTACTGCATTCGCCAGGTAATATTTAAATTTCGGATTTGTTAACATCTGATATTCTTTTTCCAGTTTTAACTTCCAGGAAAACTTTTTATTTCTGCGTACCTCCTTTGAAAACATCAGCATTTTATGAACCAGATCCGCATAGTAATGTGACATATCTATATTATGCGGCAGAAGACAGATCTCAAGTTTCTCTCCTAAGAGCATAATTGCTTTATCTGTATCTTCATGGTATTTCGTTGTCAATGCACCGGGGCGGAAATAGTTATAACGGTAAAGTGCTTTATCGATTACTTTCAAATACTTTGAACAGTTTATTAAATCCATTGAAAAAATTAAATCTTCCAGAAACCAAAAATTCTCGTGAAAACGTATGTTATATTTTTTTAGAAACTCTGTTCTGACCATCTTATTCCAGGGTGCATTAATTAAAAAATCATCATACATTTTCCGAAACCTCGTCGTAACAAATCTGTCTTTTCTTCCTGAAAAACGCTTGCCAATCTGATAGGAAACCAATTTTCCTTTACGGTACAGATGAAAACCACAGATTACAAAATCAACATAATCTTCTTTCATTTCCTTACACATGTTAGAACACGAATCTGTTTCCAGGGTATCGTCACTGTCTACAAATAGAATATATTTCCCTTTTGAATGATCAATTCCATAGTTTCTGGCAGATCCGGGACCATTGTTTCTCTTTTTATAATAATGTATTCTGGAATCCCTGCCTGCATATTCTGTACATATGTTCCTTGTATTGTCAGTACTCCCATCATCAATGCAGAGTATCTCGATATTTTTATAATCCTGCTGTATCAGACTCTCCAAACAACATCCAATGGTTTCATCCGAATTATGGATAGGAATAACAATACTTACCAGTTCTTCTGTCTCCCTCTTCATTCCAATTCCTCTCGCATACACTAAGATATCCACTATTTGTCCCGAATATCTTTTATAATATTTATCAGATATTTTCTTTTTATTACTACCGTTAAAACCAACCCCAAAATAAGCAGATACCGAATAATCCAGTTTCCATAAAACACACTAATAACTGACGCGAACATCAAAAAAGCAAATGAGACTGCCAGTAAGTCTGATGTACTGAACAATGGAGATCCGGTGTTAGCTTTGACAACCTTATTGACATAAACGTAATGCATTCCTGCAAAAAGCAGATAACAAAACAGCGTTGTGTAACCTGCTGCTGAATATCCAAACCGGGGAATACAATAATAATTCAGTATAATGTTGGCGGCTGCCCCTATTGTTGAAATGATCATTGCTGCCTTATTTGCATCATAAAAAAACTCAATATTGCAAAATACGCTGTATAGAAAAACAAAAAACATACTGGCTGCAACGGGCGGAATGACTTTTACCGCGTCATAATATTTTTCAGATGCCATTAATCTGATCAGCTCCGGACCGAGTGCTATAAATACTAAAAAAGCAAATGCCATCATAATACCTGCAGACTTCATCTGTCCTGCTACAGCCTTGTATTGGCCCTTTTCAAGTTTCCGGTACTGCCAGGGAATCAGTGCATTATTAATACTGTTAACAATTATTTTCGTTACAAGCCCGGCATTGTAGGCTACACTATATAAAGCTGCAGATTCCAGACCACACATTTTCTGAATCATAATACGGTCAGACTGATCCAGAATATAAGACGAAAAGTAATGGGGAATTAAAGGGATATTAAATATAATTGCAAATTTAATATATTCCCATTTCCAAATCTTTTTACTTTTGCTTAAATTAACCAGGTAAAAGATCATGCCAAAACATGCCTGTACGATAACACACGAAAGTATTCTGGCAATTCCTTTATCCTCCATACAGATAACAGCAGCTAAACCAATCAGAAAATTTGCAGCAGACATAGCTGCTGTTACAAAAACTACACCTCTATAGTGAAAGTCATATCTTTGCCGGATCATCCAGAAATTCAGAGCAGGCGTAAATAACAATTCCAAAAACAGAAACAAGGTAATTGTTGTACTTAATTCCGTTAATTGATTAATCTGTTTTCGAAACAACAGATATGCCAGAAAAGCAGTAATTGTCAGTAACGTTGTAATTCCCTGCATGGATGAAGTATACTCTTCTTTATTGTCGTGATATTTGGTCATCCCTTTATTAAATACCCCAAAATCTAACCGGAAAGTGCACACAATGGTAAATACCTGCAGCCATGACAGATAAACACTATATATTCCAAATTGTTCTTTTGTTAAAAGGCGAGTAAACACCGGGGTTGTAATAAGTGAAAAACTTTTTTGTATCACGCTGCAAATAACAAACCAGATTCCGGCTTTAGCGGCTATTGACAGCGTACTGTATTTTTCCTTGATTTTAATTATTCTGCTCACAGACACGCCCCTTATCTGCTCTCTCCAAACATAGCTGCCATTTGCTCAGCCATGGAATAAACGTTTTTTTTCCAATCCTTAACCTTTTGCTCAAATTCTTTATTCTCATTGCTGCAAATCAGGGGGATTTTATTTACTAAATTCTCTATAGCAAGCCTGTCATTGCGATAACAATTATCCTGGCACCCGATTGCCTCCATAAAATTATCAATTTTAAAATTATACGATATAGCAATACTCTCAATGTTATAAGAGGCAGATATAATTACTGGATGCATCTTTGAGCTTATCATTACCTGTCCTTCTGAGAGATATCTGCACAGTTCATTTACCTTAGGATTTATGATGATTTCATAATCTTTATCCGGTAAATTTTTTGCGATTTTTTTCGTGAAATTCAAATCAAAATACCAATTTGTGCTCATAACAAAACGTATTTTGAATTTCTGCCCGTAACTCAGAAGCTTTATTATTTTTTTCATCTTAAAACTATATACATAATATTTTAATGTGATTCTGCTAATGAGTTTATTAAAAAAACGGTTTTGTATGAAGTCACCCTGAATCGCAGTGTACTTGGAATACCCGGCTGCCATTACATTTATAACTGGCTTTTTTTGCTCTTTACCTGAAATATAGGTATCTGATATTATGATTGCAGTGTCTATTCCGAGTGTCACATCTTTATCAGGTAAAAATTTTCTGATCAGATTAAAAGTATCCTTATCACGGACATTTATATAGTCGCAGGCATTCATTGCAGTTTTAAAATATCTCCTGTTCACTGCACTTGTTATAGGACCAATGGATTGCCCGATAATAGCAATCTTTGCCTCCTTACGCTTTGCTATCTCTATTTCCAGAATACGGGCTATAAACTGTCGCTTCCAGCGATCATTAAAATACCCTCCGCCTGCCATAACAAATAATGTACTTTCATCAAGACTATCTGAAAATTCATCCAGAAGAAACGCTTTTGGTTCTCTTAGTACCTCTTCAATCCCGGATAACGTATTTAACCCGCATCGATCTACTTTTTTATGCACGGATTCCAGCGATTTCATTTCATGGTGATAATAAAAATTTTGCGGATCATAGGAATAAATCGTCAGATTGTTCCGGGGGAAAAAATTTTTTAATAAGTATATGGTACAGCGGGCGATTGCTTCATCTCCGATATTGCCATAGCTCCATCCGCCAGATAATACTATTTTCATTATGTTCTCTCCCCCCTTATAAATCTTCCTTGCAGCCGGACTGCCGCTAACTTTAAAATTACAGGTACGCATACTCCAACTAATGTATAACAGATCCACCACAAACCCCCGGTCTCTATAACCGGATAATCTGACAGGCGCGTAACCGGCAGTCGGTATATTATGATGATGATTAAACTTACTATTTTAAATGCCAGAAAATGTAATGCCATTATTTCCAGCGAGCATTTGCCTATCTGTATCAAATACTTATTATTCTGAAACCACCCGAAACTGGCAATCACCAATACTAAGCTTATACCCAGCAAACCGCCTGCTGCAGAAGCACCTATATTATTATATACATCACTAAAATATCCCATCTCATTGAGCCAGGCTATAACACCCAGGGTAGTCACTGCTGATAAAAGAATTGTTTTTCTATACTTGCCAAGAATTCGATCCCAGCCATAATAATGGTAAAGATATCCCATCACAAAGAAAAACATTCCCCCGGAAGCCCTTCTCACAATCATAGGTTTTGGGATTACAGAAATTTTACTGAACAGAAAGCAGCAGAGTGCCACGGCTGTAATAATATAAATTCTGTACCTTTCCAGCCCTAATTTCAGCAAAAGGAAATTACCCGCTGAAAACCCGACTGTTATTATAAATATCGCTATTAAGAACCAAAGTGCACCTGAAAAATATTCTCTATGGCATCCAGTTATAATATCAAAAAAATGTACTTTAAATTCCTTTAGCGAGTATGCACCGCCTCCATTTTTCGCATCTACCAGATGCAGCAAGGCGAAAATATTATGTAAAACCAGATATCCAATATCATAAGCAAGAAAAGGAAGATAGTATGCCTTTATACTTTTCTTAATACGTATAAAAGGATGTTCTGAATAGAAATCTTTATACAGATATCCGCTGATGAAATAGAACAAGGGCATCTGGAACATCATGACTGCTGTAACTATAAATGTTGAAGTTCCGGAATGTCCAATGCAGACACAAATGATTCCAATTGCTTTTGCTATATCAATAAATTTCAGTCTGTCATTCATTTTTTCTCCTCATACAGCATCTTATTTATTTCTCACTGACATCAACATTTCAACCAATATAGATCTTTTACAGCTGTAATACTTTAGGTACCGCAAAGACAATGGAATTATATTCATCCATTTTTTATTTTTCAATAATTCTATGCGCAGTCTGACAGATTCCTGGTTGTTTCGGATCATTGTCAGGATATCGGGAGCAAGCTTCTTCATTTTTGCATATTCTAGGGTTTGTCTGTGACTGACCAACAGCATATCCAGGAACTGGATTCTTTTTTCTATCTGATGCATTTTCCTTTTTGATACGTTGTCAGAATGCAGCCTTCTTTTAAATAATATCCTGTGATAGAGATAGCAGGCATCTTCACATAAAGAGAGTTTCCATATAAATTCATCATGTGCCCAGCCCGAAGTCCAATAGCCTTTGATTTGCTCAAAGAATTGCCGCCGGATACTCATGGCACAGCCTTCGCTTCCGATAAAAATTGTTTTACAGTCCAGATGTATATGCCGGACAGATCCATCATTTTTCATTCTATTCATGATTTCACGGGAGAGTTTTGGTGCATCTTTTGTACATGCATATGGTTCATAATCACATGCCAGCAGTTTTATACCAGGATTATCATCCATAACCTTTACCATGCGCATCACTTTATCATGAAACCAAATATCATCCTGGTCACATAAAAAAATATACTTTCCATGGCACAAATTCATGGTTCGGATAAAATTTCCTGCATATCCGAGATTTTCTTTATTTTTATAAATATGCCATGAGCCGTGAAGATTCTTCTCCCTGATAAAAGATTCGGCTACTAATACCGTATTATCTGATGAACAGTCATCACATATAATAACCTCGTCTACCGTTAGCGACTGTTCATAGACAGACTGTAATTGTTCCTTTATATATCGTTCGCCATTAAAGGCTGCCAACGCTACCGATACTTTCATTCCACTTCCCCTTGTTTTGCAATATAATATGATCCTAAATAATTTCCGCCGGAATAAAATGTGACGGATACTGCATCGCAATCTGGTTCCTCCATATCAATACGCTCTGTAAGATTCACTGGTTGCCGGGGATAATCAACTACCTTTCCTCCATAATCAAGTTTTTCCCCATAATCGCTGAACGGTATATATCCCCCTATATCTGCGGAAAATTCCTGCTCTCCCGATTCTTCACCATTTTTCAGATATCTGATTGTTCCGTTGACAGAATATGCCTGCGTGTTATAATTGCTTAAATTAAACACAAACTGATTATCTTCAACAGATATGCTGCCAATCAGCGGCTCCATACTCCTTGCTGTATTAATTTCCGACATGTTCTGCTGTGAATTTTTGTAATATACTCCAAACCGGTAACCGTCTCCGATAATCGTATTTTGCATCACAACATTTGCAATTGTATTCTTCTTAGGAAAAGAATAGATGGTAAAACCTCCCCCGTTTAAGATACACCGGTTTAACTCTGTGCCATTCACAGCACCATAATCCGGCTGAATCATTACACAGGCATTTGCCACATGATATCCGGGAATATGCGGCATATCAATTCGGACATTTTCCAAATAGATATCATATGCATCAATAGAGTCATATCCTGCTATCTGAATTCCATCAGCATGTGCTTCCGGATTAGTCCCTCCATCGGTAAAATAACTGTCATAGATCTTCACGTTGTATAATGCATTTATAAAATCACTCTCTGAATCATGCATATAAATCTTATCTATTACCATATTACATGCTCTTATCATTCCATTCTCAACTTCTCCGTTTCGAAGGGTTATGACAGTATTCCCGCCATTATTTCGATAGTCATTTATAATATTCCCATCGCTCAGATAAAAATCATCTAATAAGACCGGGGTATTCAGATTTGTAAAACGTATATTTTGCGAAGTTCTAAACTGTTCAAAACAATAATTATATTTTTCCGCACTCTTTTCGGTTATCAGAATCCTTCCGTCGCTGCCAATACACTCGGGATACTTTTCTGTAAATTCCTGAAGTTGTTCAGCCGGACTGTAGTATCCTGTATTATTCATATCTGGTATCACATAATTCCAGACCCCACTTGTATCTGTCTGTTTCGTAAGGCTAAGAATGATACTGCTGTCTTGTAAACAGCTTTTCATCTCGAATGTTTCTCCACCAGCTATTCTTATAAGCCATCGGTATGTACTGCCATCTTCCGTATCTGCTGCTGCATATCCATACTTTTGCGCAAGATATCGGATTAAACACTCCCATGCACCATCCGTGTATTCTGCCGTATAAAAAGCAGAATCCATCGAACCCTGCTGATCAAAATGTAACTCTGCCTCAAAAAGCATATCTGCTATATTGACATTACCGGTGAGAACTTCTCCCGTCGTATCATTTGTAGCAGAAACAGAACTGTTTTTTTCCTTAAACTCAGATACTGTACATCCTATTGCAATGTCATCATTATCTGGAAGGCTGTAATCATTCTTTCTGTCATTTAACCCGGAAGGAAACATATCCTTTTCAAATTTCTCCGGTCTGTTTTCTGCTTCCCTGTTCGGCTTATCCGGGAATATCCTTGCAATTTTAACTGCACCTATAATGACAAGGATAACAATCACTAATATACCTGCCGCAACTGCTGCTTTCTCTTTCATATTATCTCCAACATATGTTCTTTCTCACGATCTGCTGCTGCGAAATCCCCACAGCATACCGATTTGATTTAACTTAAGCAATTTACTGCTATCGATATTATTCGTTCTGGTACCTCTGTATTTTTCCCTCTGTATATTTATCCATAATCCAAGCTTTAATCCGGATTCGGTCACATAATTAAGAGGCACTTTAAGATCACCGTATCGTTCATAATATTCTTTTGCTTCCTGATACCAGTCATCCCATTCCCGCCTTATTCGTATCTGCCATCTCATACCCAGCTGCTCCAGTTTTTCAATCTCACTGTCGCTAATCTTTTTTTGCTTATAGCGTTTCCTTTGATAACACAGCCATTCACCTAAAGGAAGATGTTTGTATATGTAGTTTTTCGGAATATCCAGATGCCCATAACTCGAATAGTACCGAACGCAATACTGATACCAGATGTCCCATTGTGTTCGAATTCCCATCGTCCACTCCATTCCAATCTGATTAAGTAACGATATCTGCGTATCACTTATTATATATGAACCTTTTTCATGGTATGCTGCCCTCTGCCGTTCGATCCAGCGGCCTAACAGAAGTCCGTTTTTTGTTTTATACTTGATGGGAATTCTAAGATTCTGATATGTAAGATAATATTCTTTTGCATATTGGTACCACTCTTCCCACTCAAGTCGTGTATACCTGCGTTTACTCGTCCTGACCATAGAATCCACCTTTACGTTTATCCTTTCCTTTGTACCTCGGCCGTTTTCTGCCATGATTTTTTCAAATATAGCAGACTGTTTTGTACCAGTCAACGGATAATAACCCAGTGGATGTCCATGCCGCACAGAGGTCATAATTATTACAGTCCGGTCAGTATATGATCAAAACTAATTCCAGGACCGGCTTAATTCAATGGTACCTTTTTACACAGAGAGGTGTGTTTTATGACGGAGTGGTGGTTGAACTCTAAAATCTTCTATATTATAATAAAATTCGACTTTATAATATTTATCTATATATAAGCATAAGTAGTCTTAAATCAGCAGTGAGGTGAAAAAATTGAAAATAGCTATCGTTGACGATGTTGTAGAGGATCGGCAGGAAGCCATGAGTTACATAACAAGTTATTGTAGTACTTATCATCCGAATCTACCTATTGAATATGTTGAATTCAACAGCGGCGAAAAATTGCTGATAACATTTCGTCCTGGATTGTATGATATTATATTACTTGATGTCTATATGGATGGAAAAAATGGTATCGAAATTGCAAAAGAGATATATCAAAAAGATCAAACCGCCTGTCTCATGTTTTTTTCAGACAGCGACTTTTATGTACTGGAAAGTTTCTCTGTACAACCTGTCTACTATATCCTAAAACCCCTCTCTATGCACAGAATACAATTTGAAGAAGGGCTTCATCTGTGCTTTGACAAGCTGGAGAAATTAAACGAAAAACCAAAATCCCTAGAAGTTACAATTAATAAATTCAAAGCCCAGCTGCCGCTTAAAAATATTATTTATGTAGACTGCCAGCTGCGCAGATGCCGAATACATATGGTTAACAATGATATTATTATCGTTGCAAACCCCGTCAGTTACTGTATCAATCAGCTTTTAAAAGAGGAAATATTTATGGAATGTTATCGTGAAGTAGCAGTAAACATGGATTATATAAAAAATATATATAACAATTACATTTTACTTACGAATGGTGAACAGCTTCCAATTGCCCGACGTAAAAAGAAGGAATTCCTTAATTTATATGTGAAACATCTTGTTAATAAAGCTGGTGGTCAGGTTCTTTCTCTATAATTCCGGCTTTACAGATCATATAATTTGAAAGAAATCTTTTCTTCCATATTCATATATGATAAAATACATTATCAAAAGCAAAGATTTAAAATACTATGGATTAAGATAGTCTTTTCTGCACGAAAAGGCTATCTTTTATCGCGCCCAAAAGGAGTTTTTATGAAATATTATATAACTATTTTTATTTTCCTTATGTTTCTTCTATCTATGGAAACCGCTGCAAAATCCCCTGATACCATTAGCGAGAATACCGAATCTGCAGCCGGTAAAACAGATAATCAGGCGACGGACCCTGAATCTGACCAGCCGGATATTCAGGACATGGTGTCTACTGCTGATGAACTGGATAGCTGGCTTCGTTCTCATCAGGAGACTGGGGGCTGCGTAACTCTGGCTAATAATATTTCCCTGCCCTCAACGGATACCTACTATACCCGCCAGCCCATTACCATTGAGACAGGTTCTTACGGTCTGGCAGGAGTCTCCTTTAATGGCCCTTTTACCTTTTGCGGTATCGGTACAGATCAACCCGTTCTAAAATCTGCCAACCGGGATTATGGATTATCACTGTTACGAAACAATGGCGCATGTACGGTAATCGCAAGAGGCACTTCAGAGAAGGGAGGAACTGCCATCTATTCCGACAGTACCGTATTACTTGATTCTTCCCTTATTACCGCTTCCGGACCTGGAGCAATTGCAGTTCACATCCAAGAAGGGCAAATTAACTGTGAAGCGGGCAGTATAATAGCAGAAGGAGAAAATTCCAGGGCAATCTTCTGGGAAAATAATACAAATAGTAATGATAATATGCTGCAGACAGCGCAAAACCGGATTGATTTCAGCCGAATTCACGCCTCAGGATTGGGTGCTTTATCCATAGATTCTCCCGCCTCTTTATCTTGGATCTTAACAGAAAATGATATTATTCCTGAATTTTTCCATCAAAATAGTAACCTTTCTATGATTAAGGCTGATCAGTGGAATAAAAAAACAATCCTTAAATCAGCTGTTAGCCATTATCTGCATACTGGTTTGTATAATGTTTGGTTTGTATCCAACGACCCGAGAATTCCTACCAATCCGATATATTTTTCGGTACCCGTTGTATGGGATCCCCCCACTACAGCAGATGCCAATGGAAACTATACAATAAGCGGTCATCTCGGAAGTTACTCTAATGGAATGGTGTTAGTCGAAAACGAAGAAGTGCTTCTTACTGTCCGTTCGGATAATCAGCCCGATCTGACCGCTGCCATCCCCAGTGTAAATCAAAACGATGCCAGTATTATGTTCCGGTGTTCCGGTTATTCTTCAGATTTTGATTTATGGGGCTCCGATAATCAGGGTCAATCCTGGAAAAAGTACTCCTTTGAACCGGTAACTATTGCATCTGAGTATATACAAATCGGCGGTGATTCTGATAAAGAAACAAATATTCAGCTTGGAAAAGAATATATTTTTTTTCTGGAAAACAAACCCGACAGCAGTTCGCCCGGTCTGCGCTCCGATCTATTCTATTTAACGGTTTACGCTGATGGAAACTATAACTGGAGTACCGGAGCAAATGCTTCTGTCATAGAAAATCCGGAAGAACCCTATTATACAGCATCTACGATAAGCGAACTGACTAACTGGATTAATTCACATAATGAGGTTAATGCAGCGGTACATGTGCAAAAAGACTTAATTATTTCCGACATTCAACGTCTTGATTCTAATTCACGTTTTTTTGAAATTGGCACTACTTCCATAGATATGGGTCCTTATTCGATTATAGTTGAAGAAGGCGGAGTGCTGTTTTTAAATGTAAATGAATTATATGGTGAAGGTGTCAATCAGCCTTTGATCAAGGTAAAGAATAAAGGAAAGCTGATTCTTATGCAGTCTTTCAGCGGACAGGATCCATATCTGCGTGACTATTACACCATACGATCTGAAGGCGATGGAATGAATGGAGGTACCACCATTTCTTTGGATCCAGGCAGTACACTTTCTGCAGAATATGTGAAAATAATAGCGGAAGGCAATCAGGCAAAAGCAATTGAGAGTCTTGATCCAGATGGTTTTTCCCTGCCTGCAGCTATGTATCTGTCCGTTTCCGGCACAGATAGTACTGCACTTTCCTGTGTTGGAACAGCTGATGTTTTTTACAGTACAATTATTGCACAGGGGCTGAATGCCAAAGCCGTTGAAGCATTACAGGTAAACGCAGATTCTTCTTATTTGGATCCGTTTGAATCTGACTTTATAACAACATATAGTAAATTTGTTGATTTTAATATAGATATTGATCAACTCAATGTCTTACCTTTATATACAAATAGAATTGATGCCTGGATTACCGCGCCTGACTATATTTATATTACCGTTGCAAAGGCAGGAGATATGAACAACCTGAAAGCTATCCCCATTATGTGCAAATATGATTTCAGTGAAATCAATACGCTCAAAGCAGGAAAATATCCCCTGTCTGTGCACCTGGAAACTATAGGTGGTATGCATGTACAGAACCTTCCTGAAAATAAGATACTGACTGTAGGTGTACAGGATAAATCCGTCCCCGATATCAGTTTAATCAAAATATTTGCTCCCATATTGTCACCGCTTGATGAGGAACCTAAACATACTGTTCGTATCGATACGCTTCATCACTACTCAACAAAAAACAGTACGATCTGGTATTCAACTGACAATGGAGTATCCTGGAAGAATGCTGCTGAAGATTTCAACGTATTTTATGATAATTCCAGCATTTATATTGGCGGTCTGATATCCGAGGTTAATTACCTGCTCAAGATGGAGGCTGACAATTCTTCCAATAGCATATCTGAGGAGCAAACACCAGATGGATGGTCTGCAGTTCAAAAGCTTTTTATAGAAAAAGACAATAATATTACAGTTATGAATTGGAACGGAAGCCGTGGGGATGGTGACCGGACCGATCAGGAATTACCACCTGGCAACATTGAAACTGAAAATCAGAATATGCAGGATGAAACAGCAGAAGCAAAGCCAGTGCAGGCGGTGACCGATACGGAGACTATTATTTCAGGTACTATACTAAACCAGCTTATGAAAATAAGCCATAATACGGTGCTATTTGAAAAAAACGGAACCTCTCTATATATTCCAAACGATTTTCTGGAAGGTCTTAATTTATCAGAGAATGATATGCTGGCTGTTACCATAAAATCCATAAGCAAAAATTCGTTTTATTTTGCAATTTCTATAAATGGAAAACCTGTGAATAAACTTACAGAAATTTCGGTACAGTTTCCTACAAGCCTTTCTATATCGGCAAACAACAAATACTGCTACGATCAGAACGGTTCTTTCATATCTGAGGCAAAATCCGATTCAGATCTGGGTATTGTAAGCTTTACAATTTCCGATACCGGAACCTTTTATATACAGGAATCTCCCGGGAGTTCATCCTACAGGCATGTTGCCAATGAATCTAAGCTGCAATCTTATATTACAGATCAAGGTGTAAATTCGTTTGTGTTTCTCATTTTCTTTTTCTTGTCTTACATTATAAAAATAAAGAAACATCATTAAAACATTACGGTTAACCAGCATTTTCTTTTACAGATATCTCCGGAGGATTCAAAATGCAGACTAGACTAATTACATCTTTAATAAATAAGTCCTATAGAAAACAACTAAAATTGATCGTTGTAATACTTGTTACTGTATTATCGGCTGTATTACTTTTTCATATTTTATATTACAAAGATAATAAGTATACTAATACTGCACTCCAGCCAGTTAATGGAGTTTTGAATCTTACTGAAGATTTTTTTCCTGAGAAAGATCTTCGATTCCTTACTCATGAATGGGAATTCTATCCAGGTGTATTATTATCTCCGTCTGATTTTACAGATGGTCCTCCGGACCGTTACCGCCAATACATATCTATCGGGCAATATGGAGGTTTTGAAACAGGCAATCCAGTCCGTTCTCCTCATGGAAGTGCCACATATCGGCTTACTATTAATCTGCCGTCGCCTCAACACGTTTATGCCCTGGAAATTCCGGAAGTTTATTCTGCATATCGTTTATATATAAATAATACCCTGATTGCCCAGATAGGAAATCCGGATGCCGGCCTATATGCACCAGGTCTGCAAAACAAAATTTATTCTTTCAATGGTGAAGGCAGTGTACAGATTATTCTGGCTGTTACCGATTATTCATATTACTTTAGCGGACTGGTCTATCCCCCCGCATTTGGTGATCCGTTTTCAGTCAACTTCAGGCAGGACGTACAGCTTTGTATTCGCATTGCTGTATTTCTAATTTCCATTGGCTGCCTGTTCCTTTCATTTTTTCTTGGAGTTCGGGTTCATCACAGATATGCCCTGGTATTTTCTGCACTTTGCCTGGCATTGAGCGGTTATACCGTTTACCCACTTATCCATACCTTTTTGCTTACCGCTATCCAGCCTTGGTATACAATAGAGCGTTTCTGTTATTTTTCTATGTTTTTGTTTATTGTGTTCCTTCAGAATAAGCTCTGTAAAACAAACAGAATAGCTGCCGGAATCTCTGTAGCTGCATGCATCATGCTTTGTATTCTTTCTCTGGTATGCGGTGTCTTCATGCCTTATTGGAATCTTACTGCATTAAAAGCATGGTCTTATCTGTTTTCCATCAATAAATGGCTAACAGCATGTTATTTAGTTGTAATCGTAATGGCCGCAATGTACCGACAACTTCTGCAGGAATGGTTTATTTTATCCGGAACTTTATTCTATGCCGTTTCTCTCCTGGCAGACCGTATCCTGCCAGCGTATGAACCTGTATATGGGGGATATTTCACTGAATGGGGCGGTGCCGCATTGATTTTAAGCCTGGGATTTTTATTATGGTCTGAAATATTCGACTCCTATAAGTATCGTATACTTCTTGAAGAGAAACAGCACCATATGGAGCAGCAGCTCTCTATGCAGCATGAACATTTCAATCAACTGCAGGAAAAAATCGAGGAAGTCCGGGCTGTAAAGCATGATCTGCGCCATAATCTGCGAACTTTCCGTACATTGCTGGATTCGGGTAATATACAGAGTATCAAAAATTATCTAAACCAATATGAAAAACAGCCGGCTTTGCAAACGGTACCTTTTACATACTGTAATAATTTAACAGCTGATGCCGTTATCCGGTATTATGTACAAAAAACCAGCAGTGCACAGATATCTTTTAAAGTTGCCCTTTCCCTACCGGAAGATTTTCCTTTTCCGGATTTTGAATTGTGTATCATTCTTTCAAATCTTTTAGAAAATGCTGTTGAAGCCTGCTGCCGTCAGATAGAACAAGAACAACGCTCAATCTGCCTCCAGGGAAAGTTTACGAATGAACAATTCCATTTGATTGTTTATAACTCTTATGCTGGAAAATTATATAAGAAACATGACCATTTTCTTTCTTCCAAACGGAATGAATATGGCATTGGTATCTCATCCGTCAAAAAAATTATTAAAAATCACAATGGATTATGCTCAATCCAACTGAAAGACAGAGAATTTCAGGTATCGATTTTGATTCCAATCATCACGGAAAATTTATCTGCTTGAACATTCGTACATTTACAAACAGCTATTTAAAATAAAAGTCATAAACCTCATTAGCCCCGCAAAAGTGTAAAAAGCAGAGCGCAAATCTTACTTTTGCGCTCTGCTTCCTATATCATTTTCCCATATTCAGAATTCTTTTTAGTAATCTATTCCTCCCCCGCCGATGGTATCAGATAGGAATTTTCTGCCTCCGCATACTCTGCCTCCGGAATTGATTTCAAAGTTTCCAATGCCTTTTCCGAAGCCTTCAGCGCAGATGCTTTTTCAGCCGGCTCAGAAATCTTAAGGCTGGCATCATAGATGACACCTTTAAATTTCTGATCATATCTGGAAAAAGATAATAGTGCTCTTTCTCCGTTTATCCCGGTCACTTCAATAGTGATATCAGGATCATTATTGGAATAACCCTGACAGCCATATTCCGAAGATGCTGCTTTCCCATTCACAATATCCAGCTTTTCTGCCAGTTCTTTTGCCAGTTGCGTATACTCGCCGGGATTATCCATTAGTTTCTGGTCAAAATCCAGTGACACTTTCTTATCCAGAGTGCGTGAAAAACCTGCATTAAAGCGTTCCCCCGTTACGGCATCGATCATAAAAGAGTAGCAGGTATCTTCCGGTGAGCGGGTATCCCCCAGACGCACATCCCCGCTCCAGAATGCCCTTGGAAATGTTTCCGTACCGGCATTATATGACATATAGATGGTCGCCCCGTTCATCTTTAATCCATAAAGCTCCCACAGCATTTTAGCCCCTGTCTCTGCTGCTGCATCCTGTTTCAGATCCTTCTCAGTTGGAATGCTGTCCTTCGTCAGAGGATCAGAAACCACTTTATAAGTTCCCTTCACATATTTATTTTCCTGCACTTCTCCATTTATCACAGCATCAGCTTCCTGGATTTCTTCTTCTGCTTCGATGGCTGCGTCTACTTTCTTTGCTCCCTTGCTTTCAGTTCCTTCTTTTGCCTCTGCCGTTTCTTCTTTCAACAGATAGCTGGTGGAAACAGTCGCTGTTTTCCCCAATTCTGCAGCCATAACAGCATCGCTCACACCTCCAAATAAAAATGCACATACACCAATTGCTGCAAATGCACCAGCGATAATCCTGGGAAATTCATTTTTATCACTCTTTTTATTTCTTCTGTTATTTGCTGCAGTATCTCTTCTGCTATATATCTTTTTATCTGTTCTTTTATCTGTTCTGCTGCCTGTTCTTTTACCTTTTCTATTATCCATATTTACCCCTTCGCTTCTGGCATGCCTGCCTTTTTATTTGTATTTGTGATCACATTTCCTATCTTAGACTCCGGAGATTATAAACTTGTAATGAACTTGTTACAGAGTTGTAAACATTACTTTTACCTCGGTCCCTTCCATAAGACCGGATGCGAATTGAAGATGTGCATTATGAAGCTGGGAAATTTGTTCACAGATCGATAGTCCCAATCCGGCTCCGCCTTCCTTGCGGCTTCTGGACTTATCTGCCCGATAAAAAGCTTCTTTTACGTGCTGCAGCTGTCTCTCTGTCATACCTTTTCCATAATCCCGGACGGATAAAACTTTTACATTATCTTCCTGATAAGCTTTTACCTCTATCCAAGACTTCGGATTGCTTGCTTTGATGGCATTGTCAATCAGGTTCACCAGCAGACTTTCCAGAAGTTCTGCATTTCCGGTAATACAATCCATTTGACAGCTGTAGTTAACCGTAATCTCTTTTTCGACAGCCTTACGCAATATGGTATTGCTTACAGCATCCAGCAATGATTTCACTTCTATCTTTTCTTTTTTGATTTCATTGTTCCGCATCATCGCCAGATCCAGCAGCTGGTACGCCATGTTCTCCATTCTTTTGCTTTCAGACATGATATAACCGCAGGACATGATTCTGTCTTCTTCTGAAATTACCGCTTTTTGTATATACTCCGCATACCCATAAATTGCTGTTAAGGGAGTGCGCAGTTCATGGGCAAAATTATCTATAAACTGTTGTTTCTGCCTTGCCGATTCATTCAGGTCAGCTATTTGTTTTTGTATTTCCATTGCCATGTGGTTAAAGCTCTGTGCCATATATGCCAATTCATCATTGCCGGAGACCGGAAGCCGTTTTTCATACTCTCCTGCCGCAATCCCCATGGATGCCTCCGAAATCTGCTTCAGAGGGCGGAAAATCTGATTTAGCAAAATCAGCAGGCAGAATGCCAGACATATGGATAAAACCGTTCCCGCCATATACAGCGTATTCTTTAACCGGTTCCAGGAAGTTATGGTCTCTTTTATATTATAGCGGTATACCAGGGCATAGTCCTCAAAAGGTGCCGGAAGCAGACCCGCCACATAAACAGACGGCTCCTCATTGCCTTTGATGGATACATAGCGCTGTCCTTCCTTATAAGAATCAGTATTTATATCCTCCAGAACTTCCTGCGCCATATTGGTATAAACCAGGTTTACCTTTTTATACACTGCAAGACCCATGCCGTTACCTTTTGCCAGATAGGAATACGGATGCATTAAGCTCTCCATTGAGCCCCCAATCTCTACCCCTCTGCTGTCCAGAGCCTGAAAATCTTTTAATATAGAAGAAACAATCACGTAATGCTCCGCCAGGCATCGTTCTTTTATAACCCCAACCTTATCTTTAAATATGATTGCTGACATTACGGTTATTCCGGCGTATAAAAAGAATAAGAACAAAATAAGCGTGGTAAAAAAGGCCCGTTTTTTCATTTCGTGACCTCCAGACGATATCCCATCTTATATACTGTTTTTATATAATCCTCCAGTTCCAGTTTCTTCCGCAGTTTCTGTATATGTACATCCACCGTCCTGGTATCCCCTTCAAAATCATACCCCCAGACAAGCTCCAGAAGTTTTTCCCTGGATAGAGCAATATTTCGGTTCGTAACCAACGTTTCCAGCAGGTCATACTCCTTTGGTGTACAATCCATAAGCAGGTCATTTAAAAATACCTGATGGCTTTCAAAATCTATTCTGACTTTACCAACCGAAAACCCGGTATTCTGTTTTAATGTCCTGCGCAGAACCGCCTCCACCCGCGCCAGAAGCTCCAGCATTTGAAACGGTTTGGTAATATAGTCATCCGCCCCCATTTTTAAACCTTTCACCCGATCCGATAAACCGGTTCTGGCAGTGAGAAATATAGTAGGTGTTCCCCTTGATTCCCGGTATACTTCATATCCGTCCAGCCCGGGCAGCATAATATCCAGGATTAACAGATCAAAATGATTCTGCCCAAGCTCCCGGACTGCTTCCTCTCCATCAAATGCCGTCACACACGTGTGCCCCACAAGCTGCAGATTTCTGCGTACTAATTCATTTATCGCTAACTCATCTTCGACAATTAGTATTGCTGCCATTTTTATCCCCCTTTCATATCGCAGATGTTCCTGCTTTTAATGGAAATATAACATGGGGATGTTACCAAGTTGTAAACTTTCTTTCGGCGGCTTAACAGAACCTGACTGTAACCACCCCGCCAGATTCACAGTTGTCCAGTTCCAGTTGTCCAGCGTGAGCTTTTACTACTTCCGCTGCAAACCAAAGTCCAAGTCCATTGTGTCCATCGGTGCCACGCGCTGCATCTCCACGCCACAGGCGCTCTGTTGCATGGTGTAATGCCGATTTACTAAAGCCGGGACCTTCGTCACGCACAGTGACCTGCCAGCCCCCCTCTGCCATGCTGCTTTCCAGATACACATTTCCTCCTGCGGGGGTATACTCAATTGCATTCTGCACCACATTGCCGAGGGCACGAAGTAAATGGTCTCTCTGAATGCTCACTGTACCCTCCAGGCCGTTATGGGTTTGCAGGCAAACCCTCTTTGTTTCTGCAAAAGCCATTGTTCTGTTGCTCAGCTCGTCAAACATGGCAGACAGGCTGGTGTTTTCAAATGCCTCATCACCACCGGCGGCGGTTTCCAGCAGGCTGGCAACATACTGCCTGGCCCTGTCGTTGCCCGCCATAATTGTTTCCACCATTTTGCGGCTGCTGCCAGGCAGTTCTTCACCCAGCAGAAGTTCGGCATTGCCTCCCACCAGGGTGAGCGGGGTTTTTAAATCATGCGCAAGTGCTGCTATTTCTGCCTCACGTTCCTGCTGCGCCGCCCACTGGGAAGACAGGGCGCTGTACAATGCCTCCCGCATATGCTCCATGGCTCCAAGCGCCTGGTCATACTCGAGGATGCCTGCGTGAGGAATTGTGAAATCCAGTTCCTGGGCGCCGATCTTCTCGCTTACCTCACTGAACAGCTTCAGCTTGGCTGCGAGGCGCCGGCGGAGCCACAGAGTATTAAATAACAGGCAGAGCACCAATGCCGCACCAAAGGTTGCCAGCCACAGGTATTCAAAGGGTGGCAGCATGTCACGCAGCACAGGATTGGTAAACTCTGCCCTGTAATGCCAGCGAAAGATTATGGTGCTTCCATCTGCGTAAGTGTACCGCGAAACATCCGCGTTGGTGTGCCGGGAAACATAAAGGCTGTAGGCATCCTCCTGTAAAATTCCGGTAAGGGTTTCCAGCTTCTTTCCCTCTACGTTGCTTTCCAGAACTTTGCCGTTTGGATCAAACAAAGCATACTCAGGCAGGAAATCGTCACCGGGAGAAACAAATGTTTCTGGCTCTCCGTCCAGCATCTGCTCCACCTGCTGGTTCGGGACAACTCCCCGGTAAGCAATGCCGGTGTTTTGAAACCTCACCAGGCAAAAAGACCATACCATACAGCATAACAGCATACAGCCGGACATAACTACTGCAAAGCGCAAAAGCACAAAAGAAAGGCTTACAGAACGCTGTCTTTTCGCCATTTGTAGCCCACCCCCCAAACAGTTTCTATAGGACTTAAGCCGTCGGCTTTCAGCTTGGCGCGGATATTTTTGATGTGCTCCGCAATGGCCGACGAATCGCCTTCCGCGTCAAAACCGAAAACGGCTTCGTATAATTGTTCTTTGGTAAACACCTGCCCGGCATGCAGTGCAAGGTGCTCACAGATGGCGTATTCGCCCTTGGTAAAAGGCAGTGTATGTTCACCCGCAATGGCCCCCTTTGCCTGCATATCAAAGCGAACACCACCCCGGTTCAGGGTGCGGCTGGGCTGGCGTACCTCCCGCCGCAGATGGGCATTTACCCGTGCGCACAGCTCCGCGATCCTGAATGGTTTTTTAATATAATCATCAGCGCCCAGGCCAAAGCCCTGCACAAGGGCCGCATCTTCCGCCCTGGCAGTCAGGAACAATATGGGACAATCCACCTCGGCACGGATGCGGCTGCAAAGAGAAAATCCATCCTCTCCGGGCATCATCACATCCAACAGCAAAAGGTTATACAGCTGACACCTGGCAGGCTGCACGGTAGCGGGATCCGTTTCGGTGTCTACCTGGTGCCCGTCCCTTTCCAGGGCGGTGCGTACCAGTGCCAGCATATCAAGGTCATCATCGACCACTAACAGTTTCGCCATAGTCTATCCTCCTAGTTTTACTCTTGTATAACTTTACCTTCCCATTTACTATACCATAGTAATGTCAAAATCAGAATCATCGAAGTAATAATAATCTGAGAAATAATTCCATGAAAAATAAGTTCACTTGAAAATCCAAAATAATTTTTCAAATACCGAACACCCCATTCCCAGGGAATGAACGGCCAGATTTTATCACCAATGGGATTTTCAAAGAAACCCGCTAAAATCGTACCAGAAATCCCCAGCAAAACAGAAATACTTGAACCAAACCGAAATGCAATAGGTACGTGTAATAAATATAATAATAAACTGTTATTTAAAATAATACAAAATATGGCAAGATATGAACCAAAGTTCATTACACTTATATCCAGAAAAAAATTGACTCCAATATAGAAACAAAGTTCATATATGATCACGCTTATGGCTGAAAAAAACAGTAAAAAGAACAATTTTCCCAAATATACGCTTCTTCGGGACTTCACTAAACCCAGAGCATTTTGAATACCGTTTATATTCCTGTCGAGATTAATTAAAATTGGTGCAGCAATACTAACAAAAATCGGATAACATATTTGTAATACCACGAAAAACAATCTCGCATCCGAAATAATATGGTAACCGGCAGAAGCGTAATAAACCAAAAATAATGTTGTAACCGCAACAGGCAGTAACAAATGTAATAGAACAACCGGAGTTCGTCTGATTTTGGTAAAGTTAGATAAAAACTCCCTTATAATAGTCATTTGCGGTACACCTGCTTTCCATACCAGCGGGCAAACAAGGTTGAAAAAACTAACATAGCAAACAAGCTTATCAATACCAGCAGCAAATTTTGTCCTGAATTTAATAATAATCGTGAATCTGCACCAACCAATAATCCGCTTGGCAAAACTCCAAATAAAGTAACCATAAACCTGGCGGTCCAGCTATATGGGAAAACCCAAAACAACGGCGTCAAGGAAAAAAACAGACCGCCTAACGCACTGGCAAACAAATTTATTATCACAGATCCAACAAATCCGACTTTCTGATCTAAAAATAAACAGAACGGAATCTGCCATAATAAAGAGAGACACAATAAGAAGTATCCTAAAACATAAAAACCGGCAAAACCAATCGCAGTTGAAACTCCTGACCATATGACTTCAGAGATTATGGCGATAAACGATAGCAATAATGATATCATCAAAAGATTCAGCGCTATTAGAATTGTTTTAGCAATAAATGTCTTCTTCAAGTTAATGGGCAAACTATAAAGCGTACGGTATTTGTGTTTTTGATCCTTATGATTAACTAAATGACATAAAATCACAATGGACAAAGATGCAACAGGCATGCACCAATTGCAAACGATAGAGCTTGAAAAGCCACCTAAACCAATATTTAAATATATAAATATCATGGATATTAAAATTAAAGCTATTGGTATAAATATAATAAGTTTTCTAAATAAAGAGCGTTTAAATTTCAAGTTTTCTGCTTCTAAATATGTTCGCAGCATCATTATGCACGCTCCCTTCTGACAATATCCATAAACAATTGTTCCAGATCTTCATCTGCTTCAACTTTGTCCTGGTAAAGAAGCGATCCATTGTATATGATCCCTATATCATCGGCAACCTGTTGTATTTCGCTTAAAATATGACTGGATATAATTACAGAAATCCCAGACTCCGCAAATGTTCGGATCATGATCCTTAATTCTTCTATGCCAAAAGGGTCTAACCCGTTAGTAGGTTCATCCAAGACTAATAATTGGGGATTATTAAGCAGCGCTAATGCTATACCCAGTCTCTGTTTCATTCCCAGCGAAAAATCGGATATCTTTTTATTTTTCGTATCCGCTAAGTCCATTTTTTGCAATACTTCAGTACATTTTTCTGCCCCAATCCCCAAAAGAGTCGCCCTCACTTTTAAGTTTTCAAATGCCGTTAAATTCTCATACAGCGGTGGTGATTCGATTAATGAACCAATATTCAATAAATCTTTTCGGGACCAGGGATGATTGTTGAATAATATTTCTCCTGAAGTCGATCTGGTAATTCCTGTGATCATCTTCAGCAATGTTGATTTACCGGCACCATTAGGTCCTAATAAACCGTAGACAGAATTTTTTCTTACACACATCGATAAATCTTTTATTGCATACGTCTTTTTAAACTTTTTAGAAACATGATTGGTTTTTATGATATACTCATACATTTATAACTTCCTCCATTTTACATAATTGACAACATAAAACGGTCTGCCGGCTGCAGCCGGTTTGAACAGTGTCCGTTCCATAGCGTTGTAACTCTTTTGATTTGTTACTGCTATGGTAACAGCTATTTTTAAGGAAATTATAAAGAAGCTGCTGCTTACTTGAAATTCACCCCTGCCAGAAGCCTATAAAGTTTAAATATTGCGTTTGTCAGGCTGGGCACTAAATTTGTTTCTTCTTATATTCCTTTCCCCAAACAACCATTGCCTCCAAAACTGTATTCAAACTCAACCCCATCTCTGTCAATTCATATTCCACACGGGGCGGTACTTCCGCATATACCGTTCTGGTAATCAAGCCCGCCTCCTTCATATCCTTTAGATTAGAAGTCAGCACTTTTTGTGAAATGTTCCCAATCGAATTTTTCAGTTCTCCAAACCTTTTCTTGCCTGTTAACAGATCACGGATAATCAAAACTTTCCATCTGTTACTGATTAAGCTTAGTGTTGTTTCAACCGGACATTCCGGTAATTTCTGTGTTTCCATATGATTTCCTCCATTAGTTTCTTTTTAGCACCTTAAGCACTTTATTGTGCCTACTTGCGCTAATCGCTGTATGCCTTTAATATATTACTTATAAAACAAGAAGTCAAGACAAGAGCGTGTTTGAAAATTGCTTTCTGACAGATGTGCGTCACAGTTTGTGGTAGATTTGTCCCGGATGAAGGGCGCGTAGCGGGCTACGCAACCTGAATCCGGGGCAAATATGCCGCAAAGTGGGGCGTGCAGATGGCAGGAATGAATTTTAAAACACCCGCTAGGGAGGAATACCTATGGAAAACAAATATCTCAACATACTTAGGGAAATTAAAAGTGTATCGATGTCAACTGTCAGCAGCGACGGAATGCCCCAGGCAAGAATTATTGATGTTATGCTTGTTGAAAATCAATCCTTATATTTTTGTACCGCCAGGGGGAAAGATTTTTACGCAGAATTACTGGAAAACAATATGGTTGCGGTAGTGGGAATGACGAAGAATTATCAAATGATCCGCTTAAGCGGCAAAGCAAAACATCTGTCAGAGCAGAAGCTCTGGATTGATAAAATATTTAAAAATAACCCCATTATGAATGACGTTTATCCCGGGGAAGCCAGATATATCTTAGAACCATTTTGCATAAACAGCGGTTCCATAGAATACTTTGATATAAGCTCAACTCCTGTATACAGAGAATATGATTCTTTTGGAAACATGGACTCCATTATGAAAGGATTTGAAATTACCGGGGATTGTATTTCCTGCGGCATTTGTGCCGAGAACTGCCCGCAGCATTGTATTGATTCGAAAAGCAAATATATGATACAGCAGCAGCATTGCCTGCACTGCGGATTATGCTATGAAACCTGTCCCGTAAAAGCCATTAAAAGGAGAACGAAAATATGTTAATGGATATTTGGATTTTACTAACGCAACGAAGTGCATTTTTCATTAATCTATGCCTGGAACACTTGAAAATTTCTATTATCTCTATCGTAATTGCAATTCTATTCGGAGGGATCCTTGGTATTCTGGTTAGTGAATTCCGACGATCGTCTAAGCCCGTACTTGGCATTATCAACTTTCTGTACACCATTCCATCCATTTCTATGCTGGGATTCCTGATACCCTTTTCGGGCATCGGAAACATAACTGCCGTGATTGCACTTACCTTTTACGCATTAATGCCGATGGTGAGAAACACTTATACAGGAATCACCAATGTAGATGAAAATATTATTGAAGCTGCAAGAGGGATGGGCAGCACAGACAGGCAGATTTTATTTAAGATTAAACTGCCATTAGCGCTTCCGGTAATTATGTCCGGCATCCGAAATATGGTAATTATGACAATCGCTTTAGCAGGTATCGCTTCCTTCATTGGTGCCGGAGGTCTGGGTGTTGCCATTTACAGAGGAATCACGACGAACAATGCTGCAATGACAATGACAGGAAGCCTTCTCATCGCTCTGATCGCCCTGTTATCTGATTTTATACTAGGGCTGATTGAAAAACTGCTGCAAAGGAAACGAAAAAATAAAAACAGGAAAAAAATATCGGTGATCATAGGCGGCGCTATTCTCATCCTGGTTGTTTTTGCTGCCGCTGCTTTCTTCCACAAATCAAAAAAAGAAACGCTACATATTGCTACAAAACCAATGACAGAACAATATATCCTTGGCGAAATGCTGGGCATTCTGATTGAAGATTATACAGATTTAAATGTAGAGATTACCCAGGGTGTAGGCGGAGGAACCTCAAATATCCAGCCTGCAATGGAAAAAGGCGAGTTTGATATCTATCCGGAATATACCGGAACAGGATGGAACATGGTGCTCAAAAGAAATGAACTGTACACGGAAGATATGTTCGGGCAGTTACAGTCCGGGTATGAGTCCGGGTATGGACTGCAATGGACGGGTATGTATGGATTTGCAAACAGCTATGCACTTGCCGTAAGAAAGGACATCGCTGACAAATATAACTTAAAAAATATCTCCGATCTAAAAGACATATCATCTGAATTGACCTTCGGTGCGGAATACGATTTCTATGAAAGGGAAGACGGATACACCCCGCTATGTGCTGCCTACGGAATGGATTTTAAAAATACCGTTGATTTGGATATCGGTTTAAAATACCAGGCGATCAATGAAAAGAAAATCGAGGTAATGCCGATTTTTACAACAGACGGACAATACAGTGTCTCTGATATTGTTGTGCTGAAAGATGATAAAACTTTTTATCCCTCTTATCAGTGCGGAAACGTTGTCCGCATGGAAGTACTGGAAGAGAATCCGGATCTGGCAGATATATTTGAAATGGTGCAGGGTATTCTGACTGATAAAGAAATGGCTGAAATGAATTATAATGTAGAAAACAATGGCTCGGAACCCAGAGAAACTGCAATTGCTTTTTTAAAGAAAAAAGGATTAATCTAGCCTGGAGGTAAAAAATGTTTGATAAAAAAATGCCAATAATACAATTTAAAGATATCGAAAAAAAATATGATGAAAATGCCATCATCACGCATTTCAATCTGGATATAGAAAAAGGAGAATTTCTCACCGTTATCGGTTCGTCCGGCTGTGGAAAAACAACACTATTAAAAATGATAAATGGACTGCTGCTCCCGGACAACGGGAGTGTCCTGGTGAACCAGAAAGATATTAAAAATGAAGATTTAATTGCACTCAGACGCAGTATCGGTTATTGCATCCAGGGAAGCGTACTCTTTCCCCATATGTCCGTGGAAGATAATATATCCTATGTCCCCAATCTGCTGAACCATCGTAACAAGAAGAAAACCCATGAAGCCGTTGCAAAATGGATGAAGATCGTAGGTCTGACCGATGATATGCGGATGCGCTATCCATCGGAACTGTCCGGCGGACAGCAGCAGCGGGTGGGGATCGCACGTGCACTGGCTTCCTCTCCTGAAATCTTACTGATGGATGAACCCTTTGGTGCCGTTGATGAAATCACCCGGGTACAGCTGCAAAAAGAAATCAAAGAGATCCATCAAAAAACGGGTATTACTATTATTTTCGTTACCCACGATATTTCTGAAGCATTGCAGCTCGGTACAAAAGTCCTGGTATTGGATCAGGGTACCGTCCAGCAATACGACACCCCGGAAAAAGTAGTTCACTCGCCCGCCAATCCATTTGTGGAAAAATTACTAAATGGGAAAGGAATTCAAATTTAATATGACACAAGATAAAAGATTACGTTACCTGATTCAGTTTCTCCTGAATGAAACTTCTGAATACAGTACACTCCAGATTCCGGCAGCCGGGCAGGAGCAAAAAAAGCTTTTGCGTTCCCTCATGAATGTACGATTGCCCAGACCCATTTCTCCGGAGTTTTTAGAAATACAGGATGCTTATTTACAAGAGGAACTACTTGAAAAAAAAGTCACTTCCCTTCTTGATTTATCCCCTGTAAAGGATGGAATTTATTTATGGAAAGGGGACATTACCACACTTCAGACTGATGGTATTGTAAATGCCGGCAACTCTGGCTTATTGGGCTGCTTTGTTCCCTGCCACGGCTGTATTGACAATGCTATTCATTCTTTTGCAGGCATACAGCTTCGTTTAGCCTGCCAGGAGATGATGGAGAGGCAGCAAAGCGGGGAACCCGTTGGCAAAGCAAAGATTACAGAAGCATATAATCTTCCTTCCAGGTTTGTATTGCATACGGTAGGTCCAGTCATCCACGGGCGCCTGCGGGAAGAAGATTGCGTTATGCTGGCATCCTGCTATCGCTCTTGTTTGGAACTTGCCGACACTTACCATTTAAAAAGTATCGCCTTTTGCTGTATTTCAACCGGAGAATTTCATTTTCCAAATGAAATCGCAGCACAGATAGCAGTCAATACGGTAACCGCTTACCGTAAAAATACACATACAGAAATGGAGGTCGTATTCAATGTTTTTGGAGAAAAGGACTACAGCATCTACCAACAGCTGCTTAGAAAAAATTAAGACTTTAAAAGAAAAAATAGATACTGCCGATGCCATTCTGATCGGAGCCGGTGCAGGACTGTCTGCAGCGGCAGGATTGGAATACAGCGGTAAAAGATTTACGGACAACTTTTCCGATTTTATTGAAAAATATGGTCTGAGCGATATGTATTCCCCAGGTTTTTATCCATTTGAAACATTAGAAGAATACTGGGCATATTGGAGCCGTCATATTTACATCAAACGCTATAAATATTCCAAGGGAAAACCCTATACGGATCTGCTAAAACTGGTCAGAGACAAAGAGTATTTCATACTGACAACCAACGTAGACCATTGCTTTCAAACCGCGCACACCAGAAACAAATTAACGAAAAAATTGAGAAAACGGCGTATTTCAGGACATTTGCAAATTCAAACTACAACTTATAAGGAAAGGCGGTGTGCATGATGTTTGGCAGACGAAGCTTTGGACAAACCAATACGATAAATGGCATAGATAAGCTGCGTAGCGCACTGGCACAGGCAGACACTGTCATCATCGGTGCAGGAGCCGGTCTTTCCACATCAGCCGGTTTTGTTTATACGGGAGAACGCTTTCAGGAGAACTTCCATGGCTTTGCAGAAAAGTATCACTTTAACGATATGTACTCTGGTGGGTTTTACCCCTACGATACCTTGGAGGAGCATTGGGCATACTGGAGCCGCTATATTTGGATAAACCGCTACACACAGGCACCAAAGCCAGTGTATGACCAGCTGTTTGACTTGGTGAAAGACAAGGATTACTTTGTCTTGACTACCAATGTTGACCATCAGTTCCAGAAAGCCGGATTTGATAAAAAGAGGCTGTTCTATACGCAGGGTGATTACGGTCTGTTTCAGTGCAGTGAGCCATGCTGCCAGAAAACCTATGACAATGAGGAAATCGTTCGTCAGATGGTGGAACAGCAAAGAGATATGCGTGTGCCAACGGAGCTGATACCTCACTGCCCTGTCTGTGGCAAGCCCATGAATATGAATCTGCGAGCAGACAATACATTCGCCCAGGACGAGGGCTGGCATAAAGCTGCGGAACGCTATTCAGAGTTTTTGCGGCGGCACGAAAATACGAAAGTGCTGTTTCTGGAATTAGGTACTGGAATGAATACGCCTTCGATTGTAAAATTTTCTTTCTGGCGTATGACAAACCAGTGGTCTAATGCTACCTATGCCTGCATCAATATGGGTGAAGCCTATGCACCAGATGAAATCAAAGCAAAGTCTATCTGTATCAATGAGGACATTGGAAGTGTCTTGAAGCAAATTTAACTCGTATCGATAACCGGCACAGGCTTATGAGAGCCGGAAAGGATACGCAAATGGAACATACGATTATTGAAAATGGATTTACCTATCATTTGGCTGAGGATGGGATGTACTATCCCGATTTAAAGCTGCCGGAGGATGAAAAACCCCGCTACGGCAGATACGGGAGGATGCGGAAATTATTCCTCATGGAACACAGGCACGGGATGTTCATGGAGCTTTTGTTAGATGGTAAATTGGTAAAGCATCTGAATGAGATAGACGAGCAAGCACAAAATCAAGTGGATTTGATTGTTCGTCAGATGGCGGAGAAACAGGGGGTAAACGAAGCTTTGAAAGCCTGTGACCAGATGGCATGGGTTGGGGCGAAAAACAATATTAAGAGAGTGCAGCGGAGGAAATTGTGCTGCCAGAATTGATTTATAACTAACTCAAAAGGCGTAGGTAAAGCGATGTTCGCTCTGCCTACGCCTTTGCTTTTATAATGTTGCTTGGGCATTCGTTTCCGAATTTTTTGGCTCAAAGCATGAATCAAGATTTTTGCATACTTTCTTTTAATTCATTTAACAGAAGTTTTGCAACGGGAGTGAATATTTGATATTTCTTCCAGATGATGTGCATAGGAGAACGAAGCTGAGCAATTCACAATAATGTGACCACGACAATTTTCCAGACACTGTCTGGATTTTTTGATAGCTGAGATAAAACAACCTCATATTATAGATATTGGAACGGGAAAATCCTTTTCCAAACTCCTTGGAAAGTGATTTGGATAACTGTTTCAGTGTATTCTCTCCGTAGGCGGCTCGTATCTGATCATTTTGTTCATAACGAACGATAATTTCACCGATTTTCCAGTAGGTGGATAGCAATTTGGTGTTTACCTGCGCCGCAACCTTATTTCTGGACGAATCTAATATCGTCTTAATTTCAGAGACAACCGAGCTGGTATATTGATTTGTAGCTACTTGTAAATCTTTATTATCAACCATATGTTTATTCCTTTCTTAATAGAGCCTTTGCCACCAACACCTGTCAGCGCAAAGTAATTAGTGATTTCTGCCTTTTTTGCTTCGATGAATTCCGGCTCATCGGCATAGAATCGTTGATAGATTGACAGTGCAAGGTCAAAGTGCTTTTCACACAGTTTTATTTGCCCCATGCCAAGGTACAGGCAGGCAATCGTTTCTTGGATTATCGCATAGTCCAAACACTTATCGGAATTATATTTCTTTACAATGATGGCACATTTTTGCAGGGCTTCAAGCCCCTGCTCCGGGTTGCCCATTTCACCAAGCAGAACAAAGTAGTTCACAACGCCAACGCATCCTTTTCCAGCTTGACAGCTTTCTCTGTCTTGTTATGGAAGGTATCCTCATATAATGCGGTGTAGTCCAGCAGCAATGCCTGGTCAGTGTTTTTGCCACAATCCGGGTTATTCAGCATAGTTTCCACCTCTTTTAGTAGAAAGACAATGCCTGGTTCATAACTGTACTTTTCCATATAAGGAATGGTATCCTCAACGAACAGCAGGAGGAACGCTTCATCGTCACGGTCAAGTAGCTTCACGGCATTTTCAATGGTCTGGAACAGCGTTTTGTAGTTGGCAATATCCTGTCCATGCAGCAGACAAATGTGCTGAAGGTTTTCCAGCAGTGTACGGCAGTTGGTGACAGACGGCTTTGTATCTGTGACTGTGATTTCCTGCATCATCGGGTGCAGAGCAATCATGCGCATTGCCTTTTCCTGTATGAAGCCCATTTCAATTAAATCATTAATGCCGTTCATATTCGGCTGCCCTATCCATCCGGCAAACTGCCGTGCGGGGATGCCCGTCAGCGGCACAAGAGCAAGCCCACGCAAGATGTTTTGCTCACTTTCAGAAAGCTGATATTAAAATGCTGTGTTCCAATAGTCTTGCGGCAAGCTCCACAGCAAAGGTGTGGGCGTGAACGGTGTCAATGATCTGCTCTACGACAGGTCGCTGAAGTTCGGCATCGGAATAGAAATGTGCGGCAAGACCGAACAGTGCTTCTTTGTTGGTGATTTCTTCCAGCCGGTAGTCGGTGCGACCTACAACGGCATACCAAACCATTATCCAGAATTAGATTTTTTCCCTCGTTACTTCTAAAAAAGTGGTCAAACAGGCGGTACAGCAGTTCTGACTGGTCAAGTCCTCGTTCCTCGTTGATGTATTCTCGTATAATTTTCATCACAGAGCAGAAGTGCAACGCTCCATAGGCTTCATCTCCTTTGTAGTGGTCTTTTTGTCAATTTACACTCAATTCCGGCTCAATGTGTTTTAGTCGTTCTTTTCGTAAACTTGGTATTGAACAAGAGTGGTGCTTAATTATCAAAATTATAGCATATCTCCTGTACCAATTAAAGAACTACGGTTGAGGAATTTGCACTACACAAAGCCGCATGGATACGGTATAAAGAAGTCAGCAAATGTCCTGAAACCGTTTGGAAAGGACGGCTATGGCTAAGAAAAACCAACAGGACAGATTTACAGCTTTATATTGCAGACTCAGCAGAGATGACGAGTTCAGCGGAGACAGTGCAAGTAACCAGACACAGAAAACCATGCTCACCCAGTATGCAAAGGACAACGGCTTTACCAACTGCCAGTATTTCGTGGACGATGGATATTCGGGAACGAATTTTGACCGCCCGGATTTTACCAGAATGATTGACTTGATAGAGCAAAACCGTATCGGTGTGGTCATCGTAAAAGACCTTTCCCGTATGGGGCGCAACTACCTGCAAACCGGGTATTACACGGAAGCCATTTTCCCAGACTACGATGTGCGCTTTATTGCCATCAATGACAATGTGGACTCTGCCAATGGCGATAACGAATTTGCACCGTTCAAGAATATCATCAACGAATGGTATGCAAAGGATTGTAGTCGAAAGGTTCGGTCAGCATTTCGTACAAAGGCAATGAATGGGGAATACACGGGCGGTTATCCAGCTTTTGGGTACAGCAAATCATTGGAGGACAGGCACAAGCTGATGCCTGACAAGTTCGCTCCAATCGTGCAGAAGATGTTTCAAATGGCTTTGGAAGGTACAACCTGTTTCCACATTGCAAAATATCTGGAAGCGGAGAAAATACCAACTCCACGGGCATACCTGATGGACACGGAGGGCAAGTATGTTGCCAATGAGCGTGTGAAGCATCCGTACAGTTGGGCGACAACTACGGTGCATCAGATTTTGAGCAATATGTCCTCTTTTACGAAAAAAGCCCGCAGTGCCAAAGCATTTGCGGAATAGGTAGAGCAGTATACCGATATTACCGAAGTGACCGCCGAGCTTCTGCACGCACTGGTTGAAAACATCGTGGTGCATGAAAAAGAGGTTGTCGATGGTCAAATCATTATGCGAGTGGATATTTACTACCGCTTTATCGGGAAAATCGGTGCTATGGACGGCGAGGATTTGCAGGCTCCTAAAATCCGCAGGAATACCAAACTCTTGCGGGAAGCTGGTGTTTTACCGGCTCTGGAAACCTAAAAGGGAAAAAGAACAAAATGGTGCGCAATAAACATAACACTCCGGGCATTATAAAATACCCCTTTTGGCAAATGACATACGAAAATCCCAAATCTGCCTATGCCTGTATCAATCCTGGACTAGAGCACTGCCCTTTTGAAATCGAAAGCCAGTCAATTTGTATCAATGATGATATCAGAAAGGTAATCCACGTTCTCCTTACGCAATAACAGTCAACTGCTAATGACTGCTAATGACTTTAATTTAAGCCTTCTATTTGAGACATCTTTGTAATAGTATATTAAAGAGCCGGCAGATTGTACCGCTTTTTATCTGTCCGCCATTCCGGTCACTTGAAAAATAAGACCTGATAAGGAGATGTCCATGAAACGTATATCCATCGCTATTTTAATTTCCATGTTCATATGTCCCGCCATACTCCTAACGGTATATGCAATGCCGGATTGGCCTTCTGATGTCTGGATTCAGGCGGAAGCTGGCGTAGTAGTTGATATGGATTCCGGTGCAGTTCTTTTGGGTCAGAATATTGATACACCCTATCCTCCTGCAAGTATCACGAAGCTACTGACTGCCCTGATCGTTATAGAAAACAGTAATTCAGAAGACATTGTGACTTTCTCTGAGGATGCGGTAAATAACGTGGAAGAAGGCAGCGGGAACAAGCTCAATGTTGCTGCAGGTGATCAGTTAACCGTAGAGGACTGCCTTTATTCCCTGCTCCTGCACTCCTGCAATCAGGTGGCAAATGCTTTAGCAGAGCATGTTGCCGGAAGCCGTGAGGCGTTCGTACAGATGATGAACGATAAAATAGCAGCACTCGGATGCACCAAGAGCCACTTTGCAAATCCATCCGGTTTAAATGATGATACACAGGTTGTCACCGCATATGAAATGGCGCGCATCGCTCAGGCGGCATTTTCCAATCCAAAGCTTCTGGAAATTGATTCTTCCCTGTCTCATGATATCAGTCCGACTCTTAATAATCCCAATGGGATCACGATATATATGGAACATAAACTGGTCAGCACCTCCGATGAAAACAGCGAATTCTACTGTCCATTTGCCATCGGAGGCAAGACCGGATACACCACCCCTGCGGGAAATACCCTGGTCACTTACGCGGAACAGGACGGCCGTAGACTGATAAGTGTCATCTTACGGGGCACACCTTCCCAATATTATCTTGATAGCAAGGCTCAGCTGCAAAGCGGCTTTCAAAACTTCAAGAACCTGGATATTTCCAAATACGACAATACATCCAATCTCTTTAAAGAACCCGTTACCATAAATGGAAATACTTACGAACCGTCACAACTGGAACTTGCCGGTAACAGCATAGTATCCGTACCTGCAGATACCACTGACTTTAAAGGAATTAAACGTATCTTAATCAAAGGGCTTCCGAATAATCCACCTTCCAATGCCGTCGGCGTCATCCGGTATGATTATGGAGAACATCACCTAGGTTACGCATACCTGTTAAAAAAAGACAGCAATCAGGCATCCGCAGAAGTTTCGGCTACCCCTAGTTCATCAGGTACTCCGCAAGAATCGGATACTCCGCCAAGCGAGAGCACGCAAAGTCTTCAAGATGCAGATCTGCCGCCTACTGTTGAAAGCAAGAAGGATGGTATTGATCCTCAGAGTAAACTTTTGTTTTTAGCCGTGTTGATTATAGCGGGGATCGCATGGTGTGCTGTTTCATTTGGGTCAGGGAAAGAGGATACACAGTAATAAGTGTCGCTGCTACTTTATTAGAAAAGATAAAGAAAACTTGCATAAAAAAGGATCAACAGTCCCGCTGATCCTTTTTATTCCCCAAACAATATTTGCTATAAATTTACAATAATGAGAAGTCCCAAAAATGCAATAACCCCAATTGTCCCAATGCAGGCTAATATATTTAATACTTTGTTGGTTATATCCTTTAACAGCTTATAAAAAACCATATAGATCAAACAACCAATTACACCTCCAAGTGTATTTCCAATTAAATCCGTTATATCAGTTGCTCCAACTGCGAATATAAATTGTAGTATTTCCAGCGCTAAACTTGTAAGTGCAATCGGTACGATTTTTTTCAAAAATGACCAGTTACTTTTTAGCATACAGATATACAATCCAAAAGGGATAAAAATAAGTACATTGTTAATTATTTCATCAAAATCCATTTTCCCATTAATTATTACAGATCCGGCAAAAGGAATTAGATTTACTCCTCTTAGATGTGGTAAGCCTTTTAGTGTAAACTGCATTTTTAATAATATAATCCATACTAATACAAAAACATATATTATAAACAAGATCCATGTTAATTTCCTTTGACTCTTATTCTCCATTTTCTCCTCCTTATTCTATAATAGAGATATACTAACACAACTATCCTTTATATTTCTATTATTAATATTCTTATTTTTCTATTATGAATATTCTTATTTTTCCTTATCTTCTATATTTTCTTTTTCAAAGGCAAGGCAAATAAGCCGCAAATTTACAGTAAGATATTTGCTGTAAAAACATCCTAATCTATATTATTATACTTCCATGTGTTACAATGAAACTAATTAATGATCAAAGTGTGAATATAAGCGTTGTAATCATCACAGGCAGCTTGTGGAAATGAATTTACAAACAGGTTCTACGCAGTATTTGTGATATCTATGAAGGAGCAAATATGAAACTTGAATATAGAAATGCCAAAAAAGAAGATGCGAAACTTCTGACAGATATTTATAATAAATCATTTTATGATGATTATATACATTATAGTGAATATCCCAAGTACATTTTTCTATAAAACGGTAATATTCGATTTCAGCACTACTGATCGGTTTGTTCGCTTTGCAATAATAATTATGTTTATGTGAAAGGAGGTATGTTGCATGTTAGCAGCTTTTATGGGGCAGTTCGGTATGTTTTTAAGTATCCTTTTCAATGTCTTAAAATTAATATTATATGTTCTTGCCATATTGGCTTTGATTAAATACTTAAGAACTAAATAATCTGCAAAAAGGGTAAACCGTATATACCGTTTACCCTTTTTCTCGTTTTATATCCCACTTTTCTTGAAAAATCCAATTATTACGGTCATTTTACCTCCAAAGTTTTAGAAAAACAATATTTACTGTATAATTTCCCCTATCCTGAAAAAGCTATAACTAAATCTAACTTACTGCCTGAACGGCTGAATGGAGGTCTTTATGAATAAAAAAGGATTTTACTGGACGATGGGAATCATAGCTGCTCTTTTAGTGGTTCTTCTGATCTGGCTGTTTTTTGCCGGAAGAAATAAAACTGCTCCTATGCCAAACACAGATACAAACACCACCCAGGTTACTACCAACAGCAGCGGTGCTGACCACGCAAACAGCAATGCCAACAGCAATACTAACAGCAATGCTGCTGACCAAACAGACGGCAATGCCGCTGACCACAGCGGTATGAATCATGATAATACGAACAACCATGGAGATAAAAATCTGGCTTCCTATTTGGATGAGCAGGACGATGATATGGAAGATATGATGGAGGACATGGAGGAGATTGACAAAACAGGCTATGCTGCTATTGATTTTTTAAACGGAATGCTTCCCCATCATGAAGCAGCTATTTCCATGTCGCAAAGCTACCTGAAATACGGCGGTGCCAACGAAGAATTGAAAAAACTTGCAAACGATATAATTGACGTCCAGAAACAGGAAATTGATCAAATGCAAACACTCGCTAAGGAATTAAAAGCTGCCGGCAGACAGGATCTGGATCAGGAAAATGCCTATCTGGAAGAGTATAAGAAGATGTTTTCTTCCCACCAAATGAATCACTCTACTGCTAATAATGTAGAAGCCGCTTTTGCTGAAGGCATGATCATGCACCACCAGATGGCAGTTGATATGGCAGAATCTATTTTAAAATATACAGATGAAGAACAGGTAATCTCACTGGCTCAAAATATAATCACCGCTCAAAAAGAAGAAATTAAACAGATGGAAAATCTCTTAAAAGAAGTAAATTGAATCATTTTTTCGCAAATCGACTCGAATCGTGTCGTAAAACGAATTGACATATTCCGCTCGGAATTATATACTATAGAACGTGTTAACTTCTTAATTCGACACATATGATTCATAGCCCAGATCCCACGTCTGGGCTATTTCATTTTGACACACCTGGCATACGTTCAAAATATGGATTATCTGAAATGATCTGTAAATCTCACATTCTTACCCGAATTAGAAACATCCATGCACGATTGGTAAAATTTACTACCATTACAAACCCCGTAAACCCAGGAAATAACCGAAAAAATATGAAATTAATATTTCATAACATAAAACCGGTATTTCAATACATTTCACAACTACATTTCAAATTAATAGTTATAATATAATTGTATTTAATTTTTCAATTTATACTCCGCAACTCCCACACGTTGCGGAGTACTCCCCAAATAATATTCTTATTGTTCATAATGAATTACAACATTTAATGCCCGTTCAACATCAGCGGCTTTTTCTATCGCTTCCGGCAGTTCCTCCCAGGTATAATCATGTGTAATAATACTTGCAATATCCCATTTTCCGGACTTCATAATCTTCATAACATCCTTTACATCTGCCGGCATATAACCCCCGCTCCCAATCAATGCATGCTGGGCAAATGTCATATTTAATATGTCCACCGGCCTCATTCCGGCCAGAACCGCTACGATCACCATACGGCTCTCTATCTTTCCCAAATTTTGATATGTAAAAAGAATAGACTCGGCTCCTGCCGCATCAATATAAATATCCACATCAGCCGTAGGCCCATTTAAAGAAGGTGCCTCACCAAAATACTCCATCGCTTTTTCTTTCATATTTTCCCGCCCGTTATTGCAGACTTCCATACCGAGAGCACCGGCCTTTTTCAGGCGAAAATCCGAATGATCACAGATCATAACTTTTTCACATCCAAAATACTGCAATGCAATTCCGGCTGCTATTCCGATTGTCCCGGCTCCAAAGACAATTGCTTTTTCCCCTTTCTGCGGGAACGCTCTTCGCGCAGCACGGCATCCTACTGTAAATGGTTCGATCAGACAAGCTTCTTTCGATGATATTTTTTCGTCTACATAATACACCTGCCGATTTAATTCTGCATGCGGTATCAACATATATTCCGAAAAACCGCCAATCGTTCCTGCTCTCTTCGTATCCCCCTTTGCCAAAAGCGGGTAAGGATAAACCCTGTCCCCCTGTTTAATATCTTTTACCTTTTTTCCCACCTGTACAACTTCTGAAACTGTTTCATGTCCAAATTCACCACCTACGTTAATTTTATGCCCTGTACCGGGTCCATGTTGGTAAACTGCCACATCCGTCCCGCAAATACTGGAATATAGATTGCGGACTACAATATCATAATCACCAGCTTCAGGCATCTCCAGTGCTGCCATTTTAATATTCTTTTTTCCCTGATAGATCGCTGCTCTCAATTTTTTACCCTCCTTATAATCTTTCAATAATATTGCTTTTATAATAGACTGTTTCCTTTTTCACATATTTCATATATCTCATCATATTTGTCTTCCATCAACAAATTTACTTTCTTTCTGCGGCTCATCCTTAGGCTTCGGAAAACAAAATACGGCAGTATCCAGCCTGCAAATGCCGGGAAAGCAAGTAAAATGCAGAGCCAGATAATGGGGGGTTCATTTGTCACGGCAAATACAGAACCTGCCATACATACTGTACCCAAAATGCCAATCGTTATCGCCATTATTGTTGGCATGGCTGTCTCTGACTTCTTAGCGGCATTAATTTCATCCATACATGCTTCGAAGTGCCGCTGCAGACGGGTCAGCTCTGCTCTGTTTAATATTTTACGGTCCCTTTTTAAACGGAGAATAACTTTTGAATTCTTCTTTACCGGCTCTACATTTTCATCTGATATCCATCCAAAATTTTTGTAACCATCCAGATAACGGGATAACTGTTCTTCCTCAATCTCTACTTCCTTATATTCATATCCCACAAAATCCTTTCCTTCTTTCACAATACCACTCATTCTCTACTCACCTGCCTCCGTAATCGGGATCCGCACCGTAAAGGTGGTGCCCTGACCCATTACACTTTCTGCCAAAATTGTATACTCCATTAACTGCAATACACGTAACGCTATTGCCAATCCCAGTCCGTTCCCTTCCGTTGCGTGGGAGGTATCCCCCTGATAGAATTTATCAAAAATGTGATTTAATGTTTCTTCACTCATGCCGCAACCATTGTCCGATATCTGAACAATGATTTCTTTTTCCGTGGAACTCTGCTTTAAAGTTACGGTACCACCGGGTTTCGTAAACTTAATGGCGTTGGATATCAGATTGTTCCACACCAGTTCCATAAGATTTTCATCTGCAAGAATAATCGCCTCATCTTCCATCTCTGCTGAAAACTCAATTTCTTTTTGATCCCACAGTGTTTCGAAATGAAGCACACATTCACAAAGCTGACTGCATAAGTCATACTCACTTGCTGCCGGGTGAATCGTCTGCTTTTCCAGTTTGCTCAGCTTTAAAATATCTGTAATCAGTTGGGACAGCCGTCTGGAAGACTGTAATATGTTATCTGCATATTCCTGAACTTTCTCCTTTGACAGATTTGATTTCCCCAAAAGTTCGGCATAATTTTGGATCACAGCCAAAGGAGTTTTGATCTCATGGGACACGTTTGAGAGAAAATCTGTTTTTAACGTTTCAATACTTCCAAGCTCCGCTACCATTTTGTTAAAATCTGCAATCATGACATCCAGATAGTCCGCCTTATCTGCTGTGTGAATGGGTCTTACATAAACCGAAAAATCACCGTTGGCAACATCCTTCGTCGCTTTTACAAACTGCTTTAAAGGTTTATCATAATGCCGGACTATCTGCCAGCGTATAAGTATAGTAAATGCTGCCGAAACCAGAAGCCAGTACGCAGTCATTCCAAAAATATATCCTTTGGGAATGGATGCAACATCAATGTATGCTCCTAATATTTTATTCTGCGTGGTAGTCAGGAAAGCCAGTACAAAAAACGTAACCACAAATATGCGGATAGGGAAATGCTTGACTTTTACGCGGGGATCGGCATATTCTTTTTCGCTCATAATAACACCGCCTTATATCCGATTCCGCGTACAGTCACAATTTGGAATCCATCACATCCCGAAAATTTATCTCTTAGTTTTGTCACATAGACATCCACAGCCCGAAGGCTGGTATCACAGTCAACACCCCAAAATTCATCCATCAGCTGTGCACGGGTAAAAGTTTTTTTTGGATAAGAAAGCAGCTTATACAGGATATGGAACTCTCTTGTGGTAATTGGGATTTCCACATCATTGACAATCGCAGTCATAGCATCCGAATCCATCACCAGATTACCTGCTGCAAGCTTTCTTTCCGTTTCAATATTGGCGCGGCGCAGCAATGCCCTGACCCGAAGCAGCAGTTCATCAAGTTCAATGGGTTTCACCATATAATCATCAATCCCCAGCCGGAACCCTTTCTGTTTGGATGGCAGATCATCTTTAGCCGACATAAACAGGATGGGAATAGAGCTATTCACCTGACGCACCGTCCGGGCAAACTCAAAACCATCGATTTCCGGCATCATAATATCAGAAATAATCATACTGCAGATTGATTGATACATCTCTTCATATGCCTCCGCCGCACACATACAGCCCTTAGCCTGAAACCCGCTGTCATTTAAATATGTACAGACAATTTTATTTAACCGCTCATCATCTTCCACTACTAATATACGAATCATTCCGTACCTCCTTTTTTCTTTCAGAATCCAACGCACTCAAAGAACTTCTCATTATTTTAACATATAATCTATTTGCTGCATTCTTTTTTTATCCGGTTTACCCGGATCACCATGATCACTCCCAGCAGCGTGGCTGCACTTCCCATCAACACACCCATTAATCCATTGGACACGGATGGATCGTAGCCGATTTCACGCTCATGGGTAAATGACAGCAGTGCCGTCTGGGTCAGAACCAGGCAGATCAGAGAAGATGCCAGATTAATCATTTTAATTGCATGGATTAAAAGAGTATGATTATGGCGTTCTAAGATAACTCCCCGGATATTCAGCGTTAACTCCGTAAATGTAAAAGCTGCAATGGTAATTCCCACATAGGGATGGTACGAACTGACCTCTGGATAGAAGAAAAGCCTTGCAGAGTAAGCAATATATAACGCACTGGCTATAATGAGAACTTCTCCGGAAAGCATATAATAGCGGCACTGTAGTTCCCGGCTTTTCCCTTTTGAGATCCCGGATAACGCAAAAAGCTTAGCCAGAACCATGCCAAAAGTATAAAATGCACTGACACAGGTAAATACAGAAAATGAGAGTATTCCCATAATCAGCTTCCCGGCCCCCACAAGAATATTTCCAATACAGGATGCTCCGGTAATCTGCAGAGAACGTCTTGGATTACAGATTCTTTTTACTTTTTGCAGCAGTTCTGTTTCTCTCATTTTCTTCATTGGTGATACCCCGTTTTAAAATAAAGTATATTTGTTGTATGATAGGATTGATTATAAATGAATTTTGTTTGTGATTTGTTTGAGAAATGTTTCTAAATTGTGAATTACTTGTGTATTGATAATGTCCGTTGGTAATGTCCGTGCTTATGCAGCAAGCCCCTTTTTGCTATTTATTATTTATTATCTTGACAAATCAAAAATGAAACCCTATAATAAAACAAACAGACAGTCTGTTTATTGGGGGATTAATATGAATAGAGAAGAAAAAAGTAAAAATAGTAAAGAAAAAATAATTCAATCAGCATTTTCTTTGTTTTCAGCAAAAGGATATGATGCGACTTCTACACAAGATATTATAGATCTATCTGGTCTGTCCAGAGGCGCAATGTATCATCACTTTAAGAGTAAGGAAGATATCTTAAGAAGTGTAACAGAAGGATTCTATTCACATATGAATAGTTTCTTAGAAAATCTTGTTGCAGATACTACTCTTACATCAAAAGAAAAATTGATGAAACTTATTACTCATAGCGCGGAGGATTATACACATAAACAAATGGTAGATTGCTATTGGAGTGAAAAAATACCGTTTGCTCTATTAGAAGAAGTACAATACCTTAACAATGTGGCTGCTCCATATTTTTGTAAAATAATAGAGCAAGGCGTTGAAAACCATGAATATGAATGCGAATATCCGCAAGAATTGGCTGAAATTCTTATTTTTGCTGTCGACGTTTTACTCAACCCGACATTATTCACTCGTAGTTATTCTGAAGTATGCAGCAGATTAGACTTTTTATTTTTTCTTTTAAAGAAAATGGAGATACCAATTATTGATAGTGATGGAATAAATAAAGCCAAAGAACTATTCAAACAGGAATTATGATATAAAGGAGGAGAATGTGAATAATACAATTAATGATAATATACAATGCAATTCTGTGGAAAAAAGAAATATTCCACCGTTAAAAAACTTTAAACTAATGGTCTTAGGGCAGATCATATCAATACTAGGTTCTTCACTATTACGATTCGCGTTATCGTTGTTTGTTTTAGATAAAACAGGTCGTGCAGATGTGTTTGCGACTTTATTTGCTATTTCTAATATCCCACTCTTATTAGGTCCGTTTGGTGGGGCCATAGCAGATCGGTTTAATCGTAAAAATTTAATGGTAATCTATGATTTTTGTAGTGGTACGATTGTATTTTGTTTATTTCTTTTACTTTTAACTGGAAATACTTCTATTGTAGTAATTGGTATCATAATGATACTGCTTTCCGCAATCAGCGCAATGTACAATCCAACTGTTTCAGCCAGTGTACCGTTACTGGTTGAAGAAAAAAAGATTGAAAGCAGCAATGGGATTGTAATGGCTGTTCAATCATTGGCAATGGTTTCTGCTCCAATTATAGGTAGTTTTTTATATAGCGCTATAGATTTTAATATTCTCATATTAGTATGTAGTATATTATTTATACTATCTGCAATTATGGAAATTTTTATTGATATTCCCTTTAGCAAAACCAGGGAAAAAGGACATATCATACATACGACTATATCCGACTTAAAAAGTGGCTTTATATATGTAGTAAAAGAACCTTATATCTATAAATCCGTCCTATTTGCAATGGCACTAAATCTTATAGTGACACCACTTTTAGTAATTGCAACTCCCACAATTCTTCGTCTGGTTATGGGAAGTACAGAAACAATGTATGGTCTAGGCATGGGTCTGATCAATTTTGCAACAGTCGTTGGTGCATTGACGGTTGGTATTTTTGCGAGAAAATTGCATTTTAATAGAGTGTATCGCTGGGTGTTGATTATGAGCGTAATGTTCCTTCCTATAGCAGTATCAATTTTACCATCCGTCTTGAAATTTGGATATTTACCTGCATTTTCAATTTTTATGTTAGGGGCAGTTCCGCTATCCGCTATGATACAAATACTTTCTATCTTTGTAGTTAGTAAGGTTCAAAAGCAAACACCAAATGAAATGTTGGGCAGAGTCATGTCAATCATGATTGCCGGGGCACAATGCAGTACACCAATTGGACAAATTATATGCGGAAATATACTGGAAACCTTTAGCGGTAATTTCTACTTACCAGTATTATTTATTTGTGGAATAATGATAATTATATCAGTCATAACAAAATATAGTTTTAAAAATATAAAATTGAACTGTGAAGGAGGAATTTAATATGCCATTTACCGAAATATGTATTTATCAGGTCAAGCCGCAAAAGGTGGACGAGTTTGAAGCACTCATGCTTGAGGTTAAGAGTTTTTTAGAAAAGCAAGTAGGACTGCTTTTACTTCGATTTGTCAAAAGGGAGTATCATATAGACTTAAAACAAATTAAAGAGGGGCTTCCCCCTCCCAAAATTACGCGCATTGTAAAAAGCGTTAAGTACATGCTTTATTGGGAATTTGATACTAAAGAAAGTTATGGAACTGCACAGAAAAACCTTTACGATAGTTATTGGAAATCTATCGAAAAGTGCTTAATAGTGCCACATGACAAATATTTAGGAGAGGGGTTGTTTTGACGGGCAACGGCAAGCCCCGGCCAAACTGGCGGCCGGCCTCACCGCTATTTCCGTTTCGTCCTTACAGCTTGCAGGCTTAACGGGGTATCTGCCGTTCTACCTCATACAGCGCCTCAATATTCTCAATCGGCACATCTCCTTCAAAAGCCTGGCTTGCCATTAATATGTAACCGCCATCCCGATTCAATGTTTTAATAAAACGCCTTGTCTCTTCTGCAACTTCCTGAGGTGTCCCATAAGGGAGTATTCCCTGCGTGTCGATTCCGCCGTGAAATGTGATTTTTCCGCCAAACTCTTCCTGGAGGCTCTCCGGTTCCAAACCCGCAACTTTTTGGATCGGCTCCAGTACATCCACATTGCACTCAATCAGTTCCGGTATAATAGGGCGCACGGCGCCGCAGGAATGCTGTTGGTAAAACGCGTTGTATTTATGTGCCAGTGCGGTGAGCTTTTTCGTATTTTCTTTGAAGAAATCTCTCCACATGTCCACACTGAATAAGAGGGAAATCTGGGTACCATAATCATCGTGGGGCCTTAAAATGTCAATTCTGCCCTCTCCAGCCTTAAAAATTCTTTCATAATATTCTAGTTCAAAAGCTACCATGCGGTCTAATATACGCTGTGCCACTTCCGGTTCTTCAATCATCATTACAAAAAAACGATCCATATCAATCAGAAATGTTACTATCTGGAAAGGTCCTTCATGTCCTACAATAATAGCCTTATCCGGATATTTATCGCATTCTTCTTTGATAACGCTATAATCAAACCAATCCGGATCAGGGAATGGAAACGCATCCACTTCTTCTATGGTTGTAACATCATTTAACGGAAAATAGGATGTCATACCGTACTCATCAATAGCTGTTTTATGGATGGTAGTTTCGTATCCCCAATAGCTGGTGGTGACTTTCTGCCCTTTTTCGTTTACATACTCCTTGCATTTTGGTCCGATGTATTTTGGCGAAACCGGTACTACATCGATTTTAAACTTATCTAATAACTGGCTGTAATCCGTAAATTGATAGTGCACCATTAATTTTTCCACTACGGAATCTACAGCTTCAAATGCCGCCGGTGTCCGGTCCGGCTTCTGGTGGGCAATTGCCGCCCTGACTCTTTCTCTGGATGTCATAATTATCCTCCTTCAGTACCTTATGATAGCCTTATTGTACAATTTACCCCCTCTTACAGCAATGAAGAAAACAGTACATTTTATTGTATATTTTAAAACTAAATATAAACTTCAATTGACAATTTTATACCATGATTTATAATGGAGATATACTCATATTCGATGTTTCCATATGTGGGTTTTGCATTTTACTATTGACAATTTAGAGGTTATCATATGACAATTGATGAAAGAATAAAAAACGTACTGCATTTCAACTACCGTTTAGCTACGCCACCAGCAAACGATAACTTTTTATTTCACGTAATCCGTGCCGGATGCAGTTATTTTGATGAAGATTTTGAAATTATCCGTGACAATAATTACCCTTATTATACGGTTCATTTTGTTTTCGACGGATGCGGAATTTTTCATATCTCAAAAAAAGAACATCTCCTGAAAAAAGGAGATGCATTTATTATTTTCCCCGGAGAGGCCCATGACTACAGCAACTACAGCCATTCTTCCCTGGGACTGCTGTGGATTGAACTGTCGGGCAGTAACTGTAAAGAATTATTCAGTTATCTGCTATCCAATAATCAATATGTTTTTAAAAATGTATCCACTGAAAACGCCGGTCAGCAGCTTCTTGATATTTTAGAATATTTAAGTCCCCCGGTTACTATAAATAAATATGAATTATCTTCTAAAATTTACACTTTTATCATGTATTTGTTGGATTTAATGACCGGTATTCCCACAAAAAATACACCTGCGCTTATTGTAAAAGCACTAACTTACATCGATGAAAATTTTACCGGTCAGATTCAGATTCGTGACATAGCAGACAATCTTCATATCAGTCATACTTATCTTACGAAACTGTTTCAGAAAAATGTCGGTGTGACTCCTGTTAAGTATATCAACATGAAGCGCATTGAATATGCCTGTTATCTGCTGCAGAATACGGATTTGAGCTGCGAATCCATCAGTGATAAGACAGGGATCTACGATAATGCATATTTTCATAAGATGTTTAAATCCGTGAAAGGGATGACCCCTGTTCAGTACAAAGAATCCCTATAAAGATTACCGGGGATTGTTATCCCCACGATACTCCCGGGGACTGCACCCTACATATTTTTTAAATATTTTGGAAAAATAGTTCTGGCTGTTAAATCCGGTCTCATAAGTGACTTCTTTGATGCTTTTTTTCTGATGAAGCAGACGCTTTGCCACTTCAATCCTCCTTTCTGCAAGTACATCCGTAAAGTTTTTCCCGGTGTTTTTTTTGAACACCCTGCTCAGATAAAATGGAGAGATGCGCAGATATGCCGCCATATCATCCAGTGTAATGTTATGGCTGTAATTTTCTGAGATATACATCATCGCCTGTTCCACAATATAGTGATTATTGGTCCGGTTAAATTTCAGGATTCCCTCCTGCATGGTAATCAGCTGCATTTCCAAATAAAACGTTAATTCCTTTGTATCGTTTAAGGTTAGAATTTCTTCTAAAGACACTGTAAATTCCGTGAGCAGCGTAACCTCAGCATATTGCTGCCTGACCTTTCCGGTAAGCAAAAGCAGCAGATTATATACTCTTTCTTTTGCCTGGGCTAGATTCTCAGACTTTAAAATCAATTCCGTGCTGACAGCAGACAGAAGCTCTCCCATCTCTTTCCTGTCGTTTTTCTTCAATTGGGAAAGGAGCTCTCTGGCACTTCCCGGGATATCGGGGGCAGTGCGGCAGATAGCTGCGGTATGTTCCCCATAGATATGAAAGGCTTCTTCCAGACTGCATTGTTTCAGGGCATGCAATGCCTGCTTATAGGATTCGCTCAGATCCTTTGTATCCTGATAAATATTCCCCACGCCAATCCGGCACGTATCCTTGCCCATTTCGTGAAGCAGCATACTGGTAAAACGCCCTACCTCCGTCAATTTACGTTCCTCTAACAGCTTATCTTCCAATATAAAAAATATCAGAAGATTGTTAAACTGCTCTCCAATACATTTCATTCCCACATCCTGCAAAGCTTGTTTAATTTTGCGAAGAATCAGTCTGGGTGTATTCTCGTACTGCACCACTAAGCAAAACCCACTCTGTACGGCAAACCCCAGAAATGCCATGATCCTTTCCAACTCTTCATCTGTTTTCCTGGAGATCAGACTGAAGATACAATCACTTTCTACAATTGGCCGTATACTTTCCATCCGGTCTAAAAGCAGTGAATTCTGCGTCCTGCTCTGTTTTGCACTTTCTAATTTACCCCCGATCTGCTCAAATGCCTTTTTTAAAGTCTCTATTTTGACCGGTTTCAGGATAAAATCTTCCACCCCAAGCTTCACCGCTTCCTGTGCATATTCAAATCGGTTATAAGAAGACAAGATCAGAAAAAACAAATCTTCTTTCATTTTTTTCAGTTCCCGGATGGTATCCAAACCGTTTATGCCAGGCATGTTTATATCGACGATAACCACATCCGGCAGAAATGATCTGCATTTTTCGATAGCCTGAAATCCATTTTCTGCTTCCATGATCTTTACGATAAAGGGACAGTTTGTCTGGATCATTAATTTTAATACTTCACGTTCTATGGGTTCATCTTCAATAATCAGCAAGTTGAACATCATGTCAGCTCCTCACTTTCTTCATCAAAAGGCAGATTAATGGAAATGGCGGTCCCACAGCCTTTACTGCTCTCTATGGTCAGGATTCCCTCTGTGCCGTAAAATACATCCAGACGCCGCTTGACATTATTAAAACCAATATTATTGCCATTGGCACGGGTGCCGGTTTCCTTGAGCTGTCCGGAAGTGATGGCTTCCAGGATATCACTGTCCATACCAACCCCATTATCCTCAACAAGTACGCAGATTTTATCATGCTTCCGGTAGATAACCACGTCTACTGCCGCATCCTCCATCATATCAGCCACTCCATGGATAACTGCATTCTCCACCAGTGGCTGAATAACCATGCCGGGCATAATTGGATCTGGCAATCCCTCTTCCACAAAAAGCTGGAACTGTATCCGGTGTCCGAATCGTTTCTTCTGGATCTCCAGATAATTCTTAATACATCCAATTTCGCCCCTCAGATCAGAGGTACTATTTGATTTTTCAAGACTGTAGCGCAGCAGATCCGATGTGATCTCCATCAGTTCCTTTGTCTTTGGAGCATTTTCCAGATATGCCATCCTGGAGATCAGGCTCAGGGTATTGAACAGAAAATGCGGATTGATCTGCCCCTGTAAAACTTTCAACTCGGTCTCAGTCAGCAGATCATGGATTTTAAGATTTTCATTTTCACTCTCCAGGATACGTTTTTCCAAAACCGACTTTTCTTTAACATGTTCAATATTTTTCTGGATACTTAATGACATGTCTTCAATTGCTTCACACAGCACTTTCAAATCATTGTCTGCACTGTTGATTCCGGCGAGCCGGTAATTGCCATGCTTAATGCCTTTTATATTTTCAACAATTTTACCCAGTGGCCTGGTGATTGTGCAGATGGAAATCACGGCAAAAAGTATGGTAATCACAAACATCAGGGTGATGATAATGATAGTAATTGCAATGGATGTTTTCAGCCGCCCGATCATATCATCTCTTTTAAGATTCATCTCGTTTGTCAGCAGCGTGGAATACTCTATATAGGTTGCCTGGATATTTTCCGGTATGCGTGAAAAAAAACCATAAAAATCATCCATGCTCCTTCTCTGTTCTTTTAAATCATTAAATCCCTCCGAATAGGAATCTACCATATTCCGGAGCAGCTGATACCGCCATTTCAGGGAAACGCTGTCTGTATATTCGGTCAGGCGGTCCAGCTTCTCATGAACAATTTTCAGGGTATTTTCAAATGATTTCAGATATTCTGTATCTCGCAGGTATAAATACGTCTGTGCATCAGCTGCCGCCGATTCCATATTTTGATAAAAACTGCCCAGTTCACTGTATTGATCCGAAAAATCACTATAAGCATTCAGGGCATTTATATTTCCTTTATTTGCAATAAATGCAATAATAAAAACAAATAGAAATAGGATGCCGGCATATAAAACCAACTTGTATTTAATCCGGTTAAATTTATTTAAAAGAGGGGCTATATGCTTCATATGACACATCCTTTTACTATCGATTATCTTTTACTAAAAACTATCCAGTCAAAAAACTTTCTTCAACCGGTCCAATTATTTTACTGCATGTTACCATTAATACAATAATTTATCACGGTATTCGTGAAAGATCTTATATTAGCTTCCGGTGTATTGGATGGAAGTGCACAGCCGGCCCCGATAACCAGACCTTCCCCCTTGAAAATATCAAGAACCTTGTTTGTTTCTTCCTGCATTTGGACAGGTGTGCCAAAATAAAAAGTACCTGAGGGATCAATGGGTCCGAACATCAGAGATTTTCCCTTTAAGAGGCTGGCGGCCCTGCTGATATTGGTTTTGTAATCTACTTCCACTCCGGTAAAACCAATCCCCGCAACATCTTCCATAATGAAATCTGTGTTACCGCAAATATGGCACACTACAGGTATTCCTGCATCGCTTAAATCTTTTTGTAACCGTTTGTGATATGGATGGGCATATTTCAGATACATATCCCGGCTGATCAGATCCGGTCCGCAGGAACTGTCGCCAAAGCTTGTCATATCTGCTCCCGCTTCCACCATAAGTTTGTGGAGGGTCAGATGTACCTCATAAGCACGATCCATTAATAGGAAGATCTTTTCTTCCATTTCTTCATCCAGGAGATCAGCCATGAAATCTTCCATGCCATATGCAAGCATCGCCAGGCTGAATGCCATCTGGTCGCAATTTCCCCGCAGCCAGAGTTCCCCGCCGATTTTCTGCTTAGTCAGATTGACCGCATCCAGTAGAATATTTACCCGGTCATTTTTCAACAATTTCTCAGGTGCCATCATCTCGATTAACCGTTCTATATCGTCTGAAGCACACCCAAGAGCTCTTGCCGGTTCATTTTCAGGGAAATCCACCGGTACCCCGATGGCTCCGGCCTCTATACAGGTATCAATATCAATTAAAATGCCATCCAGACCGTATTTCCGGGCTGCCGTGATATGGGCATCGGCAATACGGGCGGGATTAGTGCGGTATTCTGCCATGGAAATTCCAATCTCCGAGGCTGCAGACATAAAATTATGAAGCATCATGGGCGTCCGGTCTGCTTTTCCTGTGGCAATCACTGTTTTGATTCTCTCGTAACCGTTCATACTTTGGGTCCTCCTTACAACGGAAGGGGAACCCCCCTTCCTGATATTTTATGTTATCCGCTATTTCAAGTCAACTTTAACTTTTAGTGCATCCCCGTATGTATCTACATTATCTTTCGTTACAATAATGGTTCCGGCATCATTAACTACATTTTCAGGCTTTTTGCCCTCGGTAATGTTCTGATACAGCCAGTAAGCGGCCTGATATCCATAATTATAAAAAGAGGTTACAACCGTTCCGTCCAGGGAACCGTCTTTGATTAAATCCAGTGTTTCTTCCGTATCATCCACACCATAGACCAGGACTTTATCACGGATTCCTTTTTCCTGTACTACCTTAGCACATGCCGGACCTGCTTCTGCCGCCAGGTTAATGGCTGCATTGATATCCGGATATGCTTTGAATGTATTTTCCCATTCCGTGGTAGCTTTCATTTTATCTGATTTGGATTCTGTAATACTAACCGTCTCGAATCCGCCTTTATGCTTACCGAAAACCTCTTTGATGGCATCTATCTGGTCATGTGCGATCTGGTAATTCAGTGCAGCTACCTGGATGGATGCTTTGATAGGCGTATTTTCATCAATTTTTTGGGAAACGGATTCATATAATACTTCTGCCTGTTTTTTTACATCTTTTCCAAAGAAAGCCAGTCTGTCTGTATCAAGAATATCGGAGTCTACCACCAATACCGGGATTCCGGCATCAATTGCTGTTTTTACGGGTGCTGCGGGAACCAGTCCCTGGGTAATGATGGCATCTGCTTTCTGGGCAACTGCAGTCTCTACCAGTTTTGACATTTCTTCCGGTGATACGTTCTGGGGTCCAACCCAGTCCCCCTCGATCCCAAGCTCTTCACACGCTTTTTCAAATCCATCCTTGGCAATCAGCCAGATCGGATGTGCCAGCAGCGGCGACACATAGATAAAATGCAGCTTTTCGCCATCTTTTTTTTCTGCTGCATTGTCATTGGTACCGGCTGCTTCTTCTGCAGATTTACCGGCGGTATCCGTTTTGGAGGCTCCCGCCTCCGTTTTAGATGCTGCACCATCTGCCTGGGAGGCCGCGGTGTCCGTCCTGGCGGTTGAGCTTTCCGTGGAACATGCCGTCAAAGATACCGTCATGGCAATGGCTAATACAGATGCAATCACTTTTTTCATATTCATCATTTTATAATCTCCTTCATAATTTGAATTTTACTGTTTAAATTTGCAGGTTTCATTTTCTCCCATAATCAGGTATTGGATGCCGCTTTGAGCAGCGATACTTCATCCGCTTCTTCTTTCTGCATTTCTTTTAATACCGTTCCTTTGCCCAGAACAATGAAACGGTCGCACATCGCAAGAAGCTCCGGCATTTCTGATGAGATCATGATAATACTGATACCTTTCGATGCCAGGTCTAACATAATTTTATAAATCTCCGCTTTGGTTCCCACGTCAATTCCTCTTGTTGGTTCATCCAGCAGTATGATCTTCAGATTGGTCATGAGCCATTTTGCAAGAATTACTTTTTGCTGGTTCCCACCTGAGAGATTGGAAATCAGGGTATCCAGACCGGGCGCTTTGACCCGTAAAGTCTCAAAATATTCCCCTGCTATTTTCCGCTCTCTGGTTCGGTTGATCAAAAATGTTCCGGTTATTTCTTTTAAAATCGTCAACGTCATATTATCACAAATAGACATGGTGCTGATAAAGCCATTTTTCTTACGGTCCTCTGTAAGCAGTCCGATGCCGTATCTTTTCGCACTCCGGGGATTATTAATTTTGATTTCCTTCCCCTCCAGGAAGAGCTTTCCCTCAGTTTTGGGGATATTTCCAAAGATCGCATTGATAAGTTCTGACCTTCCGGAACCGACCAACCCCGCCAGACCCAGAATTTCTCCCTTCTTAAGTGTAAAGCTCACATCCTCAATAATATTTTTTCCATAGGCAAATGTATGGGGAACACAATAATGTTCTACTCTTAACAGTTCACCTCCAATTTTCCGGTTATCCAGTGAGGGATACATAACATCCAGATGCCGCCCGATCATATCTTCGATGATCGGAGTACTGTTATAGCCGTCTTCCATCTTATATTCACTGATATAACATCCGTCACGTAAAATCACCATTCTGTCACACAGTTCAAATACTTCATCCAGCTTGTGGGAAATATACAGGCATGCCAGGCCCTGATGCCGCAGCTCTTTTAACACGGACATGAGATTCCGGGTTTCTCCTTCCGTAAGAACGGAGGTTGGTTCGTCTAAAATCAGGATTCTGGGATTACGCACTAATGCTCTTGCAATGCATACCAGCTGCTGCATGGAAGGGCTTAAGCTCCTTGCCGTTACATTGACATTGATATTCGTGTGAAGCCTTGCCAGTGTCTCCTCAGCAATCGTCTTTGCTTTGTTCCAGTCGATAAATCCGCTCTTCTTCTTTGGAAGCTTTCCCAGTAGAATATTTTCCGCCACAGTTAAATCAAGCTCAAGATTTAGTTCCTGATAAATCATGGCAATACCGCTGTTTTCCGAATCGGTGGGCGAATTGAACAGACATTCTTTGTCTCCCAGCATAATTCTTCCCTCATATTCAGAATGGGGGTACAGTCCGCTTAATATTTTCATCAGGGTGGATTTACCGGCACCGTTTTCTCCCATGACAGCCAGTATTTCATTCTTGTATAGCTGCATGGATACATCCTTAAGAGCCACGGTACCTAAAAATCGTTTGGTTATGTGTTCTACCGAGAGAACAACCTGGGTTTCATTCATTTTAATCCCCCCTATGCCTTTGATTTAATGGAGTTTCGAAGAATCATCTGGCGCTTGTACTGATCTAATAATACAGCCAGAACCAGGATTACGCCAACCACCAGATTCTGCCAGTAGACCGATACTCTCATAAGAGTCAGTGAATTGGTGAGGATTTCCATAAACAGCGCTCCGATTGTTGCTCCGATAATAGAACCCATTCCTCCAAATGTGGAAATTCCACCAATAATAGCTCCACAGATTACAGTCAGTTCATATCCATTACCTGCCGCTGCTTCCGCTGACCCCAGACGCGCTGCCATAAATACTCCCGCCAGGGCAGCCAGGGTGGAAGTAACTACATAGACCAGAAACTTCGTCTGTCTGGTGTTAATACCGGAGATTCTTGCCGCTTCCTCATTTCCGCCAAGCGCGAATACGGCCCTTCCAAATGGTGCTTTTGATAAGATGATGTGCCCGATAAATGCTATTAACAATGCAACAATTACCACCATTGGAATATGAAAAATTCTGGTCTGCTCAATATTCATCAGGCTTTGGGGAAGCGGATAGATGGGTACCCCCTGGGTCAGGACGGATACCAGTCCCCTTGCAGCATACTGCATGCCAAGGGTTACGATAAGCGGCGGAATCCCTGCTTTTACAATGATAAATCCATTGATACAGCCGATCAGGCAACCGATAAGCAGCCCTGCCAGTATCGCCGCACCAACCGGAAGTCCTGCCTGGCAGACCATACCGGTTATAACACCGCCCAGCGCCAATACAGATCCAACTGACAGGTCAAGCCCACCCGTAATTAACACCAGTGCCATGCCGATGACCGTAATCAGTGTAAACCCGGTGGAGCGCAATACATTGAAAATGTTGTCCGGTGATAGGAAACCGGGATTGATACAGGTAACAAAAATTATGTACAGTACTGAAGCGATAATAATACTGCTTTCCTGTCTTCGCATAAACCAACCGAATTTAGATCGCAAATGCTGTTTTGAATTTTTTTTACTGTCACTCATTTCTCTTAAACCTCCATAATTATTTTATAATTCAATTATAATTGGATTTCTTAAGAAGAAATGGGTAAAGTAAGGAACGATTTTGCTGTTTTATCTATTATCTTGTCATAGCTGCAAAAAAATAGCAATATCTTGTCACTATGACAAGATATTGCTATTTTCCCGAAAAGGAATTGCATTGCTGACAGCTCTCCTTGATTTAATCAAGGCTTTTTATCAACCGGAATACCTGCTCCGCCGCATTTGTAATATTGGTAAGCGCCACCCGGCTGTCCATTGCCTGCTCTAATGTTGTTATCTCCTGTAAGATGGGAAAGTATGCATCTATCCCTTTTTCATTGCATTTCACTGCATCTTTGGAGACACTGCCGGCAAAGGCGATCACTTTAATTCCATGTTTTTTGGCAAGACCTGCTACGCCCACCGGTGCTTTTCCCATGGCAGTCTGTAAATCAAGCCGTCCTTCTCCTGTAATCACAAAATCTGCGTCAGCTATCTCTTCTTCCAGATCAACCGCTTTCATCACCAGATCAATTCCGGGCGAAAGCGTTCCGTTAAGAAAGCTTAAAAATGCAAATCCAAGCCCGCCTGCCGCACCTGCACCCTGATATCCGGAATAATCATGTCCAAAAGTGTGGGCAGTGACATCTGCAAAATGCTGCAGATCCCTGTCCAGCGCCTCTTTCATCTCATCCGTTACACCCTTTTGGGGACCATAGATCCAGGTTGCTCCGTTTGTACCACACAGTGGATTATTAACATCACACGCTATCCGGAAAGTACACTCCCTGATCACGGGATTTACGGCATCCGTTTTGATGGATGCGACCAGCTTTAAGCTGTCTGCGGAGATACCCACCGGATTTCCTTCTTTGTCCAGAAACCGGTACCCTAACGCAGTGAGCATCCCGATGCCGACGTCATTAGTAGCACTTCCGCCAATTCCTATCATAAAATTGCGGCAACCTCTGTTTATTGCATCCAGGATCAATTCTCCCACACCAAAAGTCGTTGCTGATAACGGTTTTTTATCTCCTGCTTTTACAAGAGTAATTCCGGCTGCCGCTGCGATTTCTATGACCGCCTGTTTTTTATCCGGTATGAATCCATATGCGGCATTTACCGGTTCTCTCATCGGACCGCAGACATAACGGCTGATATAGGTCCCTCCGCATCCTTCCACGAAAGCTTCAACGGTGCCCTCACCACCATCAGCCAGTGGTTTTACAATGACCTCTGCATCCGGATAAACCCGTTTTATTCCTGCGCGTATGCCACCGCCTGCTTCCATGGAACTCAGGCTTCCTTTCAAAGAATCAATAGCAACTACCACTTTCATACAATCATCCCTCCACCTGCAGACGCAGCTTACCTGCCTTCCTTTTATACCTCCTGCATATCGCAGGTTCCGCCTGAGATATGCATTAATAAGTAGTTCGAATGGAACTTTCACACTTTATCTCTTCAATATATTTCACATTATTCTCAAGATGTTCCCTCATTACCTCCACAGCACCCTTTTCATCTTTTGCTATGATTGCATCAATTATTTTTCCATGATATTTCAGGGCAAGATCCCAGCCCATTTTTTCGATAATGGTCGTCACGTAAGAATTGATGACTTCCCTTAATATTTCATTTGTCTTTATAATCAGAGGATTTCTTGTCATCTGGCTGATTTTAAAATGAAACTCGGTATCCATTACCGCAAATCCTAAGGAATCGGACTCATCCTTTTTCTGGAGCATTTTCTTATGAATTTTCTTTAATTCTTCAATATCCTCCTGGGTACCTCTGCGGACTGCAAGCCTTACCGACTCCACATCGATGATCTGGCGGAATTCAAATACCTGTTCTGTTTCCTGCCCGCTTAAATACACTGCCGGCACTAATGCCTGCATATTCTCACTAATATCAATCACTTTCACAAAAGACCCTTCGCCCAGGCGGGTTTCAATCAGTCCCAGCGTCCCTAACTTCTGCAGTGCCTGGCGGACAGTGATCCTGCTGACACCCAGCATATCCGCCAAAGCATTCTCCGAAGGAAGCTTATCCCCCTGCTTCCATTCTCCATCTATAATCATCTGTTTTAATTGATCAAATACCTGCTCCCCGACATTCACGCGCTTGATTGGTTTTATACTCATACGTGCCTCCATCTTTCTGCCTGTACGTTGTCATACAGATACAATCATCATACCTTCTTTTTAGCATGATTGCAACTGTTTTTGTAAGGCTTTTTCTTATGAATATCCATTTAAATATAATCTTTTCCGCCTGATCTGTAGGGGCACTCTATTTTTCCAATTTCCCCACTGCCGAATTGCCGCCACTGCTGCAAACCACTGCGGCCTAGAGCGTGTTTTGAATTCATTCCTGCCATCTGCAAGGCGAAGGATGGAAGCGGAGTGATTCCTCCGCTGACTGACGACAACGCAGCAGTTGGCAAAATAGGCAGTGCTGTCACTATTGTTACTGTCCGGATGGAGTACTGGTGCCGCCGGGCGACACTAGATTCATCATCTGAAATATTTCTTAAAAAACGCAAGTGCTTTTGGAGCACTTACCCCATAATCATGGGTATATGCCTCACAGCTGACGCGTCCGTCATAGGATATAGCTTTCAGTGCATCTATAAAGGGCTGATAAGTTTCTTCCTCTATGGACTCCGGGTATACACGCCCATCCGGTCTTGCAAAATGAACGTGTCGCAAATACTCTTTTCCTTCTTTCAACAGGTGTTCAACCGGTTCTTTTTCTTCCGTCAAATGATAAAAATCAACCAGTACCTTAACATTCTCTCTATCCACAGCCCTTGCCAGCCGGCATCCTTCTTCAAAAGTATTGATTAGGTTACACTCCTGTCTGCGAAGGGGTTCAATGACGATTGTAATATCCAAGTTATGTGCAATGTCATTTACCTGCTGCAATAAAGAAACTACCTGTTGGTATCCCTGTTCCAGGGGGAATCCGTCCGGTACATTTTTTGCAGGCCCGCTGCCGAACACTACATACTTCACACCTAACCGGTGTGCCCGCTCTAATGCCTCTGCAGCATAATTCAAATTGGCTTCCATATCTGCATCCGGACCTGTAAGCCGGTAACCGGTTGGGAAAAAATTATTGCAAACCTCACAATTTACACCGGAGGTGTCTACACAATGCTTTAATTTCCCGAATTCATCCTCACTCAAATCCATCATCTGCGCAAGGGGTAATTCTGCATAATCATATCCGCAAGATACTAATTGTTCCAGGAATTCGATGCCCGTTCCGTCTGCACCCTCCGCTATCATATTTAGACAACAACCAAATCTCATTTTCTTTTACCTCTTTTTATACTGGGATCAATCATGACTTTTATATAATCATCCGGGTTCATATGCAAATCATCCATAGCATCTTTTACTTCCTCCAGAGAAATTGTTTTCGTTATCAGCTTTGCTGCATTCAATCTGCCGCTTCCAATTAAATCCACTACTTCTCCAAATTCTTCATGGGTATAGTTAAAGGAGCCAATCACTCTGCGGGCAGAGCATACGATATCCTGCATATTAATTTCCATTTCCTTTTGGGACATTCCCACCCAGATTGCCTGTCCGCCGATTTTCAGGCACTTAATGGACTGGTTGGCTGCAGCCTGAACGCCCACTGCCTCAATGGAAGTATCAATCATCCTCCCATCCGTATATCTGGAAACAGCTTCCATATAATCTTCATCCTTAGGATTAATTACCTCATCCGCTCCAAAGGCTCTTGCCGCAGCAAGTCTTGTATCACTTAAATCCGAAACTATGATCCTGCCCGGATTCTGTAATTTTACAATCTGCAAAATGCAAAGCCCAATGGCACCGGCTCCAATAATCAGCACATTCTGGCCTTCTAAATTTCCTGCCTTCTTCACCGCTCCGTATGCAACCGCATAAGGCTCTGCCAAAGCACCGATTTCATAATCCGTATTATCCGGTAACTTATACAGAAGTTTTTCGGGTACTGCTGCATATTCAGCCATCGCCCCGTTTACCGTCAGTACACCAAAGAATCTTTTATTCAGGCACATATTTGTCAGTCCTCTTTTACAGTTTTCACAGGTACCGCAGAAGTGAATCGGCTGAACGATTACTCTGTCACCCTCTTTAAACTTTGTGGCACCTGCCCCCGGCTTCACTACCTCAGCCGCGAACTCATGCCCCATCGTCATTGGTGCAATCCTTCTTCCCGTCAAACCCAGATATCCGTGCACATCACTTCCGCAGATACCACATGCCCTGAGTCTCAGAAGCACTTCCTGTTCCCGGGGAACCGGCATCTGCTCTTCCTGTATTTCTAATTTGCCTGGTCCCATATATTTTAATGCTTTCATTACGTTCTTCCTCCTTTCAAACACACTCTAGAATACCGGGAATACCAATGCCCCGATAATTGCTAATATAAAGATACAGATTGCTGATATAAAAGACCCCAGTGTATAAGTTTTCAAACCGCCGGTCACCGTTAATCCCGACAAATTTGTTGCCACCCAGAATCCACTGTCATTTACATGCCCCACACTATTTCCGCCTGCCAGACATGCCATGGCAATATAAACCGGATGTATGCCCACCGTTGGTGCCAGGGTTGCCATAATCGTCATAGAGGTTAGTCCTGCTACCGTACCGGAACCCTGAGCTACACGGAAGATAAATCCGATGAAGAATGCCAGGAACAATACCACAATGGCAGAACTAGTATCCAGTCCCAGCTTGTCAACCAAAATTGTACCAATATCGGTTGCTTTGATCACTGCACCGAAAGAACCGCCGGCTCCGGTAATCAGAAGAACTACTCCGGCAGCCTTTAATGCTTCTCCGGCAGAGTTTTCAATATTTTTCTTACCAATATATTTATAACCTAATAAATAAGATGCCAGTGCGCCTAATAGAAGAGCCGTTAATTTATTGCCCAGGAACTGGCTGATTATAGGCTGGTTCTCTTCTCCGAAGATTGCCGTTCCCACGGTTCCGCATAAAATGCAGATAATAGGAACTACAATTGGCAGCAGCGAGATGAAAAAGCTTGGTCTGTTCTCCTTGATCACTTTACCCTGTTCTTCTAATTCTTTCACAACATTTGAAGAATGATTTACATCCTTTTCCTCATTCCAGAAATGCCTGTCATGAATTTTGGTATATAAAAATACACTAACCGTTACCGTAATAATACCGAAAATCAATCCGAAGATCAGCATGATGCCCAGGTCAAACCCGAAGATATCCGGTGCTGCCAATGGATTCGGGGTTGGCGGAACGATACAATGGGCAGTGGTTGCACCAATCGTAAGTGCCCCCGTTGTATATGCCATCGGTTTGTTGATCTGCCTTGTAATAGCAAATCCGATTGGAATCAGAATCACAAAGGTAACATCAAAATAAACCGGTATGGATAATACAAAGCCCGTAAATGCAATGGCATATAAAGCTTTTTTAGCAGGGAATTTTCTGACAAGCGTTTCTGCAATTACGCTCGCCCCGCCGCTGTCTGACAGCAACTGGCCTAAAATAACACCAAATCCGATAGGCAGTCCCATACTGGACATCATGCTGCCGAAGCCGTCTGAAATCTGCGTAATTGTACCCATGACACCCAATTTTGATGCAATCCCCATATATAAGCAGGCAATAATCATTGCAATACTTGGGTTGATTTTCAAAACCATAATTAAAAACAAAATAATTGCAATCGAAATGACCAGATTAATAATTAATAAAGTACCAACGTCCATAAAGACCCCCCTAGTAGATGATATCTGCCGGAATTCGAGCTTGTTTGAAATTTACTTTCTGACACACTCCGGTCCGAACAGATTCAGATTATCCGCGGATTTCTACACCTGTAATTTTTTCATAATACTTTGCAATTGCGCTGTGATCTTGCTGCCCGCATCCGTCAGCACGTAGCGTCTGCAGCATTTCCATGGCCAATGCGGTCATCGGAAGCGGTGCGCCGACCCCATGGCCTGTTTCCAACGCATTATTCAGATCTTTAATATGTAAATCAATTTTAAATCCCGGATTAAAGTTGCCTGCTGTAATCATTGGTATCTTAGCATTCATAACTGTGGAGCCTGCCAGCCCGCCTTTAATTGCGTCAAATACCCTCACCGGATCCACTCCTGCTTTTGTGGATAACATAAATGCTTCCGATACAGCAGCAATATTCAATGCCACAATAACCTGATTGGCTAATTTCGTTGTATTTCCTGCACCGATGTCACCACAGTGTACCGCACTGCCCCCCATCACCATTAGCAGATCATACACCTGGTCGAAGACCTTTTTATCTCCGCCAACCATAATTGACATGGTTCCGTCAATTGCTTTTGGCTCGCCGCCGGATACCGGTGCATCAATCATTTTTACTCCCTTTCCGGCACATGCCCTGGAAATCTCCTGAGATGCAAGCGGTGCTATCGAACTCATGTCAATTAATATGCTTCCTTCCTGTGCACCTTCCAGAACTCCGTTTTCTCCCATAACAGCCGCTTTTACATGTGGTGAATTAGGCAGCATGGTAATAATGGTTTTACACTGTTGTGCAACTGCTTTGGAAGATTGTGCGGGAACTGCCCCATCCGCTGCCGCTTCCTCAACATTTGCCTCCATTACGTCAAATGCCACAACCTCATATCCCGCTTTTAGCAGGTTTCTAACCATTGGTTTCCCCATGATTCCCAGTCCGATAAATCCTACTTTCATTTTCATTACCTCCATTTTCTAAAATGATTTTGATTTGTGATTATTCTAATCAGTTAAAGTTATCCATCTTTTCAATAGCTTCCACAATACGCTCTTTCGTCAGTCCGTGGTACTGCAGCACATCCGCATAGTTATGTGCGCTGCAGCCGAATGTGTCATGAATTCCTACAAACTCAATGGGTTTGCATTCTTTGCAGATTGCCTCTGCAATAGCAGATCCCATCCCTCCGGCTACATTATGTTCTTCTGCTGTCACGACTGCTTTTGCATCTTTTACAAGCTGGATAACAGCCTCCTGATTCAATGGTTTTATAGTGCTGACATTGACTACCTTTACAGACACTTTTCCATCCAATTCTTCTGCCGCTTTTAATGCAAGCCCCACCATAATTCCGGTAGCAAATACAACGATATCTTTTCCTTCTTTTAAAACTGACGGCATCCCGATCTCAAATTTTTTGCCTTCCGGCGTTACATTTTCATAATCATTTCGATTCAACCGGATATAACAGGGACCATTGTATTCTGTAATTGCCTTTACTGCTTCCACGGTTTCATTGGCATCTGCCGGACAAATTACCGTCATGTTGGGGACAGCCCGGAAGATTGCCATATCTTCCACACACTGGTGGGTCGCCCCATCACCAAAATCAGACATTCCCGAAGAAGAACCACATATTTTAACATTTAATTTTCCAATTGCGATCGTCTGGCGGATCTGATCAAATGCCCTTCCTCCAGAAAATACGGCAAAAGAATTTGTAAATGGGATTTTTCCGGTTTGTGCAAGCCCTGCCGCAACCGATGTCATGTTCGCCTCTGCAATACCCATTTCAAAATGCCTGTCGGGATACGCTTCTTCGAACAGCTTACCCATTGTAGAACCTCCAAGATCAGCATCCAGCACTACAATATTTTTGTTTTCTTTTCCTAACTCCACCAGTGTTCTGCCGTAAGCGATTCTCTGATTTGTATAACTCATTCTCTCAGCCTCCTTTAAGATAATTCTGCAATAGCCTGTTTATAATTTTCTTCTGTCAGCATTCCATTATGAAATCCCACTACATTTTCTGCGAAGCTTACGCCCTTGCCTTTTACAGTATTTGCAACAATCATGGTCGGTTTTCCTTTAACCGTATCTGCTTCATCCAGCGCACTTAAGATTTCCTGCATGTTGTGTCCATCTATTTCAATGACATTCCACCCAAAGCCTTCCCATTTCTCAATTATGGGATTCGAATTCATCCGATCCACAATTTTACCGTTTGCCTGCAGCCCGTTTCTATCCAGAATGGCTACGAGATTATCTGCCTTATATGCACTTGCAGCCATAGCCGCTTCCCATATCTGGCCTTCTGCCATTTCACCGTCTCCGCAGAGCACATATACTTTCCGGCCGATCCCGTCCAGTTTCATCCCCAGTGCCATTCCAAGACCAATTGACAGCCCCTGTCCCAGTGAACCGGTCCCGGCTTCAATCCCAGGTGTTTTCAATACATCCGGATGCCCCTGCAGATAAGAACCGATTTCTTTGGTGGTCTTCAAATCTGCCACCGGGAAATAACCGGCTTCTGATAAAGCTGCATACTGCAGGATTGCCACATGTCCCTTACTTAATAAAAACCGGTCTCTGTCCTCCATTTTCGGATTCACGGGATCATGTTTCATCTTGTAAAAATATAATGCAGTTACGATGTCAGCAGAAGAATTAGATCCTCCGATATGACCGGCAACCCCTACACCGATGCTAACGACCACATCTTTTCTGATTTGCTTTGCTTTCGTCTGAAGCTCTTCAATCAACTTATTGTCATAAACCATTCCATTTCCTCCTTCACTATTTTGTATGTTGTTATATGTCAGTTGTATTACAGGTGATGAGTAGAATATTACTCTTCTCTGGCATTTTTGTCAATAGAAATGGTTTATTTAATATTTTTTTGTTTATTATATATAATTTATTATTTGAATTTTTGTTTATATTTTTATTAGATGAAAAAAATTAAATAAAGTTTTCAGACGTCCGTAAACTCTACGGAGCGTTTATTGCTTTTATTCTAATTTATAGATATGCTTAGAATCGGTAAAGAAAAACAGGCTGTACTTAGGAAGGAAAAATAATGAGTAATTTTCAACCAATAGATATACCGACATGGCCTATGACACAGGCTTTTTACTACTACACGAAGATGGCACCAACCAGCTATACCGTCAATGTCAATATGGATGTGACAATTCTTAGAAAAAAACTAAAAGAATGCGGGTATAAGTTTTTTCCGGAAAATCCTCAAAGTAAGGGTTTTGCACAGTACGAGAACCGCCCCGGCTCATATTCAGCCGGGGCGGCAGCCCTTTCCCTCATTTATAATCACTCAGGATACTAAAACTTTCAATTCCCCCGCATCCATCTCGCATACCGTATCACACAGCATCTCAATATCGGCGGCATTATGGCTGACCAGGAAAATCGTCTTTCCCTGGTCATTTAATTCCAACATCAGATCGTACACTTCCTGCACTCCCCGCTTGTCCAAACCGTTAAAGGGCTCATCTAAGATTAAGATATCTGGGTCTTCCATGATCGCCTGGGCAATCCCCAGCCGTTCCCGCATTCCCATAGAATATTTTCCCACATGCTTCTTTGACTCTGCATCCAGCCCTACGCGCCGGATTGCACTCCGGATTGTTTCATCATCAATTTCCCCTCTTAACGATGCCAGTAATTTTAAGTTCTTAAACCCGGAAAGATTCGGAAGAAATCCCGGACTTTCGATAATCATTCCTAAAGATTCCGGGAAATCGATATCCCTTCCTACCAGTTTTCCCTCTACATAAATCCGTCCTTTAGTTGGAAATAAAAATCCGCAGATACATTTTAACAGCACCGTTTTTCCGGATCCATTCATCCCTACAATACCGTGCACCATTCCACATGCAAAATCATGCGTAATATTCTTTAATACTTTTTCCTCACCAAAATCCCTGCACACATTTCTTAAACTGATTGCAATATTCTCCATCTTATTCACCATCTCTATCCCTCTGCCGTATTCCAAACCCGCCTTCACTATTGCCGCAAATAAGTTCTTCACTACTCATTTAGCTGCAGGAAATGAAATTCATATCTATGCGCCATTTTGCAGATAAGCAGTAAAATAATTATTAAAATTCCCCCAAACATGCCTGTACTCATCCATATCCGGGGAAGATAATCATATCCAAAATTATGCATATAATAGGTGGCATGATTAAGAGGAGAGAGCCATCCAACCGCTAAATTTGCTTTATATTCCATCGTCTGGGGTAATTGAAACAGTGTCATAAAAATCTGAGGACTCAACAGCAGTCCGTACAGATTCAAAACAAAAACACTGATTACTCCCATAAACTGGCTTTTACAGAGATTAAAAAGCAGCATAACAGAGGCAATCACCAGAGAATACAAGGTAGTCAGTAAAAATATAACCGCTGCACACTGGTATGGATAAGACATTTCCATGGTCTTAACGGATGCCGGCAGTGCGATCTTTACCCCAACGCCGGAATAACCAAGAAGAGCCCCTGTCTCGCTCCACATATTCCCCGGAAAAGACAGAGGAGCGCAGATGATACAGCTGACCGCCAGTAAGAAAGAAGTATAAAGCACTGTAGCAAACACTACATAGATTACCTGCCCCCATACCCACAGGGACCGCTTCGTCCGATAAAGATAATAAGGGGTTCCCTGGCTGATAAAAGGCATGTCTGCAAACAGTAAAATCAATAGCAAAGAGGATATCATAATGGAATTCCCATCTCCGAATGTCCATACAAAGGCCTCCAATATCTGCATATTTGTACCGTAACTTCTCGCCAGGGACACTGCTTTGTCCGATAACATCAGACAAAGTACAAATGCCAGGGCAAAAGTCATAATGACTCTGGGATTCTTCTTCCATAGACGGAAATTATAGAACGCAATCTGAAAAGACTGTTTTATGTCACGCATCTTTCAGCCTCCTTTCCATGGTTATCACAAAAGCCGCTGCTGCTGCAAAACCTACCACAGAAACCATCAGTCCGGCTTCCCAAATCTGTATCATCCTTGGTGCTGCCCACTCACGGGGATTCAGTATATACAGAGAAGAATAATATCGTTCTTGAAATGCATTCAACACATAATACAAAATAAAAGGTGTGGTATATGCCATATATTTGTTTTTCATTACAGCCGCAAAAAATCCACCCAGCAATGCCCAGAGGCTGCCGCTAAAACAGGTGAGGACTATCCACCCTGCCACTTCTGTAAGGTGGGGAAAAATTTCTGTTTTCATGAAAATCCCCTGCTTCGGATCTATAAAAACTACCAGTGTTATACCTGCTAAGAGCAGCAGCACCCCAAACAATACCATCAAGCCTCCGGATAAAGCTGTCACAATTACTTTTGAACTAAGATATCGTCTCCATCCGGTACGTACAAGTCCTGCTAATGCAAATCGGTACTTCAGTTCATCCGAAAATGCAGCCCCATAAGCAAGTGAACTAACCAGCGGAATCGCCATCAAAAACAATTCTGAATGAATCACCGCTTCTGCTAAATAAATCCAGCTGCCATGAGAATCATAAACCCTGTTTTCCTTCATATATGTCACTGCTGGCAATCCACCGCAGATGCCTGCGATGACAAGTCCTATAATGCCGGTAAGGAATCCCATAGATAACACTGCCCTTTTCCAGTCTGCGAAAAATACTTTTCTCATCTTCATACCTCCTGCATATAGCAGGCCCGCCTGCGATACTGCCTTAATAAGTGGTTTAAAAGAAACTTTCAGACTTCTCCTGCCTGTTGCCGTAACTTTATGAAGGATTCACAAAACCTCCGTCAATCCCATTAAGGAATACCGTTTCCGGCATCGTATACATCTCACTGCCCTCGTAAGAAGACTGGACTACAAATACCCAGACCGGAATCAACCAGGCATGATCCGGAGCATTAAAAGCCGTGGAATAAGCCGCTTTTAATTCTGCACTTTTTACCTTGAAAGTGACAACTGTCTGATCTTTATCTGCCCCACCTGCACCATCTGGCGGCAGACCGATATACTGCAGATGTTCTGCCAGCCTGTCCTTGATTTTATCAAAAGGCAGAAGTTTCGTATTTTCTGCAACCACCTGATACAACTCCGCCATATTGATCCAGGAAAATCCCACGACTCCGTCTTCCGTAACCGTTATTTCGATTTTTTCCGGTTGAAAAGGAGGATTATAAGTTAGTTCAGGCATATCATTATGCAAAGTACCTCTAATAGGTCTATATTCCGAAATTCCATCCAGATTCCAACTATACAGTAACGTATAGGCTGCTTTGTTCTCTCCCAAATCTGAAGCATAATCTTCATAGCCATGCCCCCATATAGGGGGATTCGGAAACCAAACGGCCTTCTTGCATTGTTCCAATGAAAGACCGGTAATTCCCAGATCCTTCAATATTTTATTTCCTGTTTCAACAGCATCATCTATTGCTATTGCCGGATTTTCCATTGCTGATTCACATCTCTGTATAAAATCCTCTTTGTCATCCAGATGTTTGCTCCCCTGGGGATATCTGTTTTTCCTATCCCATATACAATCTTCCTTATCAGAATTCAGGAATTCTTCATCATAAACATCCCCAATAGAGTATGAAAAGTAACCTGCAGTTCCTGCTTTTTCATTGAGGCTGAAAGCTTTTATTATAGGATCCACTTTTTCTCCTGTTTCCACTACTGCCCAAAAACAGTTATTCTCAGTACGTACCATCTCATCTTCAGTACCCCACCACATATATTCCATTTCTGACCGGACCGGTTTTGAAAACTCCGGCTTCCTATATATTTTTTCCTGCTTTTTATCAGGTGCTTTTTCCATTAATTCTTCCAATCGCGGCTTCCATTCCATTTTGCTGAGCATAAGAAAAGTGCCCTCTCCGTATATCCCTGATTTATTTTCTATATTAGTAATCTGATGTGATAACTCTTCTTTTGTCATTTGCGGCTTTTGATAAAACTTCCTCCCTTTAAAGAAATAATCGGTCAATTTCTTCAACTGCTCATTATCAAAGTTCGCTTTTTTTAATTCTAATACCGGAGTATTACTTACCGAGAGCCTGGGTATGTCCACATCCGCGTCTACTGTCACACGTCCATCCATGCGCTCCATGGTTTCCTTCCAGTGTTCCGGTGCATCAATCTGTTTTAATTCTCCATCTTTCACCTTGTCAATTATGCATCCTTTGGGAAGTCCTTCTGATTTATTAACAACCGGTGCCTGGTCAGGCGTTTTCTGACAGGCAGTTACCGTACATCCTAACATGACGGCCAGCAGAATCATACCATACCACTTTTTTCTATTGTTTTGTCTGTATTGTTTATTTTGTCTGCTTCGTTTTCTTATTTCTTTCACCATCGCACATCCATCCCTCTTTGGCATATTTACCGGTGTCTTTTCATTTACAAAAGCATAACAGAAAAATATCCCCTTTTTATTCTTCTGCCTTAAATCGAATACGAAATAAATTCCCGGCAGATGTATTTTCAGCCTCGCATCTCATTCCATGCAGACCTGCAACCTTTTTAACCAGATACAGCCCATATCCCAGATGCTTCTCCCTGCCTCCGGACAGCTGTTTCCCACTGGAAAAAAGTTCAAACATATCCCTCTTCCAATCTTCCGAAATAGGTTCCCCTGCATTTTCAATTGAAAGTTCTTCTTCATCCAGCATAATACGAATATAACCACCAGGTGTCACATAGGAAACAGCATTAGACAGCAGATTTGATACCAGTTGTTCAAAATAATTCTGATTCACTTCTTTTTCCACCCGTTCTATATCCATCTGTAAATCAATGTCTTTTTCCAAGAGCAGAGGGGCAATCCGGTTCAGAGATTCCATTACCAGTTTCGCCAGATTTGTCCTTTGCAGCTGAAGCATGAAATGTATGGAATTTATCTGCGACAACGTCATCATCTGGCGAATCATAGTATCCATCTCTTCTGTCTTCTGGTTAATCATATCCAGATAATATTCCTTTTTATATTCCAGCTCTTTTATCCGCAGATTATCATCACACATCCGTATAATTGCCAGCGGCGTCTTCAGTTCATGGGTCATTCCATTGATAAAATCCTTACGATCCTGTTCCATCTGCTGCCGCTTTTCTTCTGTTTTTATCTGGCCATAAGACAGATACAGCGCACATAAGCCTAAAATAAAGAACATGACCAGATAAGCCCACTTCAGATTTACCAAAGATGTATACAAATGCCTTCCGCTTGCCCGTATTTGAAGGCAGATATACGACCTGCTGTTGAGTAACGAAAACCTCATACGGGTCTCCATCTGTGTTGTTAGAAATCCAGAGGTCAGGGTCTTCCCATTATCCCAATTCATTTCCTGACCGGATGCGGTGTTCATTGAAATTTCTTTCCTGTTATGCAGCCATTCCTCCTGCTCCCAGTAATTCCACTCTTCAAAACCATCCTGGTAGTAAGGAAATCCCAATATCTGTATTTCTCTGTATTTTCCGTTTTCAGATATGGCGCTTATTTCTGGAGAAATCCATTCCATTACAATTTCACTGCCGGACTGACAATAATTCTTCCCATCATACTCTGATTTCCATGAGCGTGAGGTTAATAACCAGGGATCCGGCTGTGCTTTCTCTCCCTGTTCTCCACTGACCCACTCTAATTTTTCAACATACAGACCCGTTAAAAACCCTTGCCCATCCCTGCTATCGGTACTGCAGAGAAAACGATATTTCGGTGGTTTCGATTTATTCCTGCTGTTTTCTTTTATAGCCGTTATAAAAACATTTTTCTGCTCTATAGAAAACAGCTCTTCCGGAAATATCAGCTTCGATTCAGTCGTTTCTCCATCCTCTATTTTAACATTCAGATAATTTTTACTTTCCGCCAGTAAATCTTGCTTATCATTGTAAACCAGGTAACTGTAATATTGGTTCTGGAAGTTTCCATTCAGACTGCTTTTCGCACTGTCTCCCACTTCGTTAACGATTTTCTGAAAATCCTCTTCGCTGCTTTTTACTAATTTTTCATATATATAATTTTTCTTTTGTTGAAATGCCTCCTGTCCCAGTTTCCTGTTTCGTAAAGTATCGTAGGTAGTTATGATACATGCACAAAGCAAAAACAAAAGTAAAAAACAACCTCCGGTTTTAAGCAGAATACGATATTTTTCCTTTTTGGTCATATATTTCTCCCTTATTGAATCTGAAAAGAATAGCCTGCTTTTGAAACCGTTCGGATATAGCTGCCTGCATCTCCCAGAGCCTGGCGCAGCTTAACGATATGTTTATCCACAACCCGGTCCAGAATCTCGGCATCCACTCCCCAAACCTGGTTTAAAATCTGTTCTCTGGACAGTACCCGGTTCTCGTTCTCCATAAAATACAGCAGGAGCTGATATTCTTTGTCTGCCATGATACACTCCCGACCTGATGCAGTTACTTTTCTCTGTTCCGGATTAAGCGTGAGGATGCCTTTCTGTAATATCCGCTCCTTCCTGTCCTTACTGGTCCGCTGGGCCAATGCATTTACCTTTGCCAAAAGTACCGGAAGAGAAAAGGGCTTTGTTATATAGTCATCGGCACCGCAACCATATCCTCTTAACTGCATATTTTCCGCTTCCAATGCAGTCAGGAAAATCACCGGGATCTCCATGTTTTTCCGAATCTCCTTACAGACTTCAAATCCATTCATGCCAGGAATCATTACATCCAGCAGCACCATCTGAACCTCATTCCTTTGCAGATAAGCAAGCGCTTCCCTGCCATTATCAAAACATGCTGTCTGCCATCCCTGTACGGTAAAAAAGTCCGCTACCATCTCCTGAATAAGAATTTCATCTTCCACTAACAGTAATGTATTTTTCATTCTTTATTTTCGCCTTTCTATTACGCAGTAAAATATTATACAAGTTTACTATAAAAATGTCTTCTTTTTATGCTTTTGCTGTATTTTAACAGCTGTTCTCATATCTAAAAATAAAAAAGCCGCTGTACTCCCTTATGTCTCAAACAACAGGAAAGTACAGCGGCCTTATTCCAGCGCAAGCTTAAAAATGTTAATATTAATTTGCGGTCCAATTTCCAAGACATTCTATGGTAAAATGCTAAAATGCTTCGATTATCTTCTCAGCAATTTACACAAAATATCATGCAGCACCTTAAAATCAAGAGGCTTCGCCAGATGCGCATCCATTCCGGAATCCAGCGCCTCCTGAATATCTTCCTCAAAAGCATTGGCGGTCATCGCAACAATAACAATATTTTTTGCATCCTCTCTGTCCAGTGCACGGATCGCCCGGGTAGCCTCGTATCCATTCATGCCGGGCATCCGGACATCCATCAGAATTGCATCATAGGTATTGGGGGCTGTATTTTGGAATGCCAGTACTGTTTCTGCCCCATCCATCTTCACAACCGATTCTGCTCCGTGCATCTGAAGCAGTTCACAGAGAATTTCTGCATTAATGGCATTATCCTCTGCTACCAGAAAGCGGCGTCCTGCAAATATTTCATCCTGGGAAGCAGCTGATTTAACCCTTCGGACATCTTCTGCGTAAATATCCGGTTCACCCTGCGCTGCCTCACATTCCAGTTCCACACGGAATGTAGATCCCTGATTAAGCTCACTCTCAACAGATATCTCTCCATTCATCAGATCCACTAATCCCTTGGTAATACTAAGACCAAGTCCTGTTCCCTCCACATTCACTGCTGCACTGCTGCGTGTGAACGGTTCAAAGATATGCCCGAGAAATTCTTTGGACATCCCTATCCCCGTATCACGAACCGAGAATCGGTAACGCACCCATTGCCCGCCTTTGACGGAAGGCACTTCCTCCACCAGAAACTGAACCTTACCGCATTCCGGGGTAAACTTCATCGCATTGCCCAGAATATTGATGAAGATTTGATTGATACGCAAAGAATCCCCATAGAAATATTCATGGCAGATCCCCTCCGTCCGGAGTTCAAACTTCAGTCCGGACGCCGTGACCTGGGGTGCCACAATAGCCGTCAGCTGCTCCAGCAGCTCAGACATCGATATCTTCATGCGGTTTAGCGTGATATTAGACCGCTCGATTTTGCTCATATCCAGAATATCGTTGATCAGACTAAGCAGATGCCTGGAAGAAATAGAAATCTTCTGCAGACAGTCCTTCACCCGCTCCGGTTCTTCAATATGAGCTGTTGCCAGCGTAGTCATCCCCATGATCGCATTCATAGGTGTACGAATATCGTGACTCATGGCAGACAGGAAATCGCTCTTGGCACGGTTTGCTTCCTTTGCAAGTGTCAGCGCATTTTCCAGGGTCTTTTTCGCCTGCCTTTCAGCCGTCAGCATATCCGTTACATCCGCCCGAACCATACAGATCGTACTGTGGTTTACATCTCCCCACAGTACATTAATCTGCTTATACAACAAACCGTCCCTGGATTGGTAAGGAAGGACAAAGTCATAACCCTCCGGCTTTTCTTCCAGACGCAGAAGCATGTTTTCCAAACAGAACCGCTGCAATATTTCTGCCCGGTCTTCCTCTGTACCATAATGGTCTGCAAATGCTTTTGCATTTTCATAATTATCTGCAATATATGGGGACAGGTTTTCCAACACGGTCTGACGGGTATATGTCACAAGTCGTTTGGTGTTGACATCAATAAATCCCGCCAGTTCAAAAGTATAGGCAATCATATTAAGCAGACCCTGCTGCTCCCGCACAGATTCCGTAATGTCTGTACGTACCAGACAGACCCTCCCAAGTCGCAGATCTACAGCGGAAACGGTCATATTTTTGGTACGGATTTCACCTTTTTCATCAATTGTAGAAAAAGCAAATGTATAGGAACTCTTCTCCGTCAGCCTCCGGTAAATTTCATCAGGTGTCAGTGCCCTGGCATACTGTTCTCTGTCCTTGGGCACAATGGGAGACCGAAGCATATCTGCAATCCTTTCCGAATGACAGCCTTTGGTTGCCGGTAAAAAATCTGAATTCTCATTAAATGTCAAAACCGTATACGAATCCTGCTTAAGGTTTAAATCTATGACAAAGTCATAGTTGGTGACTGAAAGCTGGTGCAGAATCCGGTCAGATATGGTCTGCTCCGTAATATCCGTTACCGTCAGTATCCCGGTGATATCCCCGGTATCGGGCACCTCCACCAAATTTACCTTAAATTGAACATAACGTCCAAAATCTTCCCGCGGCATTTTTATAAAACACTTTAGGATCTGTTCCCTGTCATTTCTTTCAAAAGCCTCCAGCGCAGGTGCATTCAGATAGGTCTTTAAAAATGTCTGCCTTTCCTTTTCATCAACAACAAGTCCTGCTATCCCGGTAAAAAACTCTTCCCGTACCGTACCAAGAGTTTTTAAAAGGTCTGAATCTGTAAGATCAATTATTTCCAGAATCTTATTCCGCGTGATATTGCAGTGGCCGATAATCAGTGCATTGGGTACCGGAATCCGATAATGCTGTATAATCATATCCTTATACTGCTCCCGGAGCTGTTCCTGTTCCCCTAATTCCCTGGTCATATCATGATAGACAGCATAAACCCGGCTCTCTCCATTCTCATTCTGAATAAGGGAGAGATTATTTTTCACCCATACATAACTATTGTCGCCCTTTTTCAGACGATATACCATTTCACACTGGTTCTCACCGCTGGAAATATATGCTGTCAGCTGCTGGTCCACCATTTCCTGATCATCCGGATGTACACCCGCCAAAGCATCCTTCTCGTATAGCTCCCAAGCATCTTCCAGGGTCATTTCGGTCAGTTCTGCAAATCCATCAGATAAAAACTCAGGAACCATTTTCCTGTCCTTCTCATAACGGACAACCGAAACTCCCCCCGGAAGATTTTTAACTAAAGTCTGAAAATACTGCTCCAGACGTTCTTTTTCCTTTCGAATCCGAACCTCTTCCGAAATATCCCTGACATAATTGACATACGCCGGAATTCCATTCCACTCCGTTTCACGAAAACGTACGCTGTAACAGGCGTCTGACTCATCAGACATGATCTCCTGTTCTTCCCCGTCAGGCTTATTATTTTTCAATGTGCAGAAATCGCAGGGTGCGCTTTTGCCATGCATTGCTTCATAGCATTTAAGACCGATACAATCCACTTTCTTGCTGAAAAGACTCTTGGATTCATTGACATAGAGCAGATCATAATTTCTCTTGTCGATCACATAAATTCCATCCGCGGTTTCGTTGGCAATATTCTGAAACAGGTGCGTCTCTGCCGACATGCCGGTAAAAACTGCATAAAATTTTGAGGTCTCTGACAGAGGTCCCATACGTCTTCCATTGAGATGAATCCAAATCAGACGGCCATCTTTATGACGCATACGATAGGAGACATCCAGAACTTCTCCGCTGGCAAGAGCTGCCTGCGCCGCTTCCAGAACCCGCTCCCTGTCCTGCTCGTATACAATGTCAAACACATCATGCCTTGCCATCTCTGAATATTCTTCCCGTGAATGACCGGAAAGTGCCATTACCCCATCCGAGAAAAAGGTTGGGATGAAACGCTTTCCTTTTACCAGATAACTGGCAATGCCACCTGGTATGGAATTAACCAGATGATCCATTTCCAGCTGTGCTTCCTGCATCTTTTCATTGGCTCCGGCAAGTTCCTTTTCCAGATGCACCTGTTCGCTTACATCGCTGTATACGCCATATAATAATTTTTTTCCGTCAGCCTGTTCCTTTACCGCTCCCTCAAGATGAATCCAGCGGTATTCTCCAAGCCGGTCATTGAACACCCGGTAAGTTTGACGGACGAATCCATTACTTAGAATTGCTCTTTGGATTTTTCCCTGTAAAAGCTCAAGATCTTCCGGATGAACCCCCAGAAAATCTGTCTTCTGTTCCAATAACCGTATATGTTCTTCTGAATACCCCATAATTTCATAAAATGCAGAGTTATGGAATAATGGAGAGATGCACCCGGCTTCAAATTCATAAACGCATAAGCCGCAGGGAATGCTTGTGAATGTTGTCTGCAGCTCCTCTTTCACCGCTTTGAAGTGATTTTCTTCCCGTTTTTTATCCGTAATGTCCAGTATGTACTCGATATGAGCGGATTTGCCTCCCCATTCGATAATTTTCCCACTGAGCTGGTAGGTCCGGTTATTGCCGGGATGATGGAATTCACGGACAAAAAGCTCGGTCCGGCTCATGTCTCCTGCATGACAAAAGGGGCATGGCCTGTCATAACCCGCCGCTTCATAACAAGTAATCCCACCAATGCCAGGATACTGAAAAATCAAATCCTTTACTATCTGATTGGCATAGAGCAGTTCCATATTCTCAGCTGCGCTTACATATATAGCTACCGGGGCATTGTCCAATATTGCCTCCATCTGCTCCGTTGAAAGGGAGATATCCTGCATTATCCCATCTTCCTCATTATTTAATTCGCCCATCCTCTCAGACCTCCTTTCCATAGATGAAATCATATAGAGTCTGATACAGCCGGTCTGGTTCAATGGGTTTTGCCAGATGGGCATTCATCCCCGCCGCCTTGCTTTTTTCGATGTCGTCATCAAAGGCATTGGCAGTCATGGCAATAATGGGAATGGTCTTAGCATCCACATTACTAAGATGACGGATATTGTTCGCCGCAGTCAATCCGTCCATCAGAGGCATCCGGATGTCCATTAGGATGGCATTATAATATCCCGGCTCTGATTTGCTGAATAATTCTATGGCCCGCAGTCCGTGTTCCGCCGTGTCCACAACAAATCCCTTATCCTCCAGCAGCATGGCAGCCACCTCCGTATTAATCATATTATCTTCCACCAGCAGCACACGGTTGCCGGTGAAATCGTAATTGATCACCTCCGTCTGCTGAGCCTGTTCTTCCTGCTCTCCCAAAGCTCTTGTGAATGCGGAGACCAAAGTAGATTTAAACATCGGCTTGCTCATCAGTAAATTTACCCCCGCAAGCTTTGCCTCATTTTCAATCGAAATCCAGTCATATGCCGTCATAATAATGATCGTAACTTCCGGGCCTACAATCGCACGGATACGCCGGGCAGTCTCAATACCGTCCATTTCCGGCATTTTCCAGTCAATGAGAATCATGTCATAGTATTGGGATTTTTCCCACAGGTCCTTGACCCGGTCAATTGCCTTACGGCCGCTGTCTACCCATTCCGCCCTGATACCTATCTCCTGAAGCGTATTGATGGTACTTTCACAGACAGCTACATCATCATCCACCACCAGTGTTTTCAAATGTGAAAAATTGTGATTTGTTTTCTTCTGGTTGTGACGAAGCTTTTCCTCCTCCGTAATACCCAGCTTCACATCCACGGTAAACTCTGAGCCGATTCCTTTTATCGACCTGACAGTTATTTTTCCATCCATCATATCCACTATGTTTTTGGAAATAGCCAGACCCAGCCCGGTTCCTCCATACAAAGCAGTAGTTCCGGAGCTTTCCTGAGAAAAAGGCTCAAAAATATGTACCAGATACCCTTCGCTCATCCCCACGCCGGTATCATTGATGATAAAACGAAGAACGGCATCATTTTTCGTCTTCCTCTGCTGCGCTGCGGAAAAAGTGACCTTTCCGCCTTCCTTTGTAAATTTAATCGCATTGCTTAAAATATTAATAAGGACCTGCTGCAGCTTCATCGCATCGCCTATGTAATAATCATCCAGTACAGGATCCACAATACACTCATATTCCACCCCTTTGGCTGCCGCCTGGGAATAGCAGATAGAGTTAATCCCGGTTAAAAATTCCTCCACAGGTATCTTCTCTTTTTTCAGCAGCATCTTACCGCTCTCGATCCGGCTCATATCCAGAATATCATTAATCAGTGCAAGCAGGAATCGGGAGGAAATACCAATCTTAGAAATACAGTCCGCAACCTGTTCATCATCACCAATAGAACGGGCAGCGATTGCGCTCATGCCGATAATTGCATTCATCGGTGTACGGATCTCGTGGCTCATACGGGAAAGAAAGTCCGATTTTGCAGCATTGGCCTGCTCCGCGGCAACAAGAGCCGCCGACAGCTCCTCTTTTTGTTTCTGTTCCTGCCGTACAACATCCGTGGCATCATTACACGTTACACAGACCCGTCCCAGATCCTGGCTGATATAGAATATCTGGAAGCGTTTGACATGAACCATACCAAATTCATCTTTCATCTCCACAATAAAAGTATAATTATCCTGCTTAACCAATGTCTTTTTCATATATCCGTAATCCAGCTTAGCAAGAAATTCTTTCTTTGACGGTTCATCCATAAACTGGTCGGCAATGACACGTATTTCCTGCTGAAAACCATCCTGACACGGAAAGATATTCTTCTGGCTGCTGCTAAAAGAAAACAGACGTTGGGAGTCCTGCTGTATATCAATTTCCATAATAATATCATAATCCAGTTCTGTGATTCTATTTAGCAGCTGTTCCTGCAATTTCTGCTCCGTAACGTCAAACATATAGAAAAAAACGATCACGTCCCCCGTTTCAGGGTTCAGCGAAGAACGGAAACTCATACTGCCCCAAAAAGTTTCTCCGCCTTCACTCCTGCATAAGAAATCAAAGTGATAATCTACTTTACCGGCAGCATGGTCAGCCAGCAGCTTCTCCCTGCTCAGGGTATTGCGGATCTTTTGCACATAATCCCTGTCTACAGCAGAAGCTGATATACTCTCGACAGTCTCTTCATAGGTATTCCCTACATGTGCAATTGCTATATTCGAAGAGGCTGCATAACTTTCCAGCTTATCCTTCGTGACATTAATCCGTCCCTGAATACTTCCTCCTGCGGAAGACAACTCTGCAAAATACTCCAGTTCCTTTTCGTACAGCTCCCTCTCCCTCTGCTGCAGCAGTTTTTCTTCCGTAATATCAACAAAAACACAATAGAAATACTTCTCATTATCCTCTTCTGTAAGAAGTTGGGCTTTAATCGAAATCCACTTTACCGTCCCGTCTTTACAGATCAACCGGTTCTCATTCTGTATGGTATTTCCATCCGCCAGCTGTACTTTCAGCCGCTGCGCCATAACTGACAGATCCTCCGGATAAATTACAGATGACATTTTGTTGCCCATTGCTGAAAATTCTTCACGGGAATAGCCAATAAATTCAAACAGCCCGTCATTTGCATCGATTACAGAAAAATCGGCATCAAATCTGCAGCGAAACACTGCACCGGGTATGTTATTATAGATATGAAGCACTTCTTCCTGTGCCTGCTTTTGAGCTGTAATATCAATACAAACTGAGGTGATGGCAGGCTTGTTGTTCTCTGCAGTCATCTTAAGCCCTGTATCATGAACCCAGATGTAAGTACCATCTTTTTTCTTCATCCGGTATTCTACGACATATTCTCCTTTTTCCTCTATCTGGACATCCACCTCATGATCCACCCGTTCCCTGTCATCCGGATGCATACATTGGGTTATCATTCCGCCAATATCCGAAATAAACTCTGCTTCACTATCATAGCCCAGATATTCCAGCATCCGGCGATTAATAAAATAAAAAGGAAATCCCGGTTCAATATAACCGCCCATCATTCCGCCTGCCAGGGAATCATTTAGAAGTGCCTGCCGCTGCTTCATCACATTTTCCAGAACCAACGTTTGCGGATAGTGCTCCCCGCCCCTTTGGCTGCTGCCAGGTTCAGCAAAGTGCAGGCTGCATACCAGCCATCTGTTACTCTGCCTGCACAGTGCAAAAAAGCCGTGCAGGCGCCAGGCATACACGGAATTTCTGAGTGTAAACTCAGCAGTCATAATATAAATTGCATCGTTAAAAACCTGCTCGTGGATAACCGTCAGTTCCATTTCAAACGGTTCCGGAATTTCCCGGATATCAGTAAGAACATAATTCGCCATATCCGTCTTCCCCAAGGCAAACTCTTTCTCCCCCGTGCCGATAAATTGGATATCATCCGCCAGGAATTCCGTGGCCAGCGCTGCGTCCCGCTGTTCAAACCAAGAACTGCAAAATAGCCGGACTGTCTGCCGTGCAGAAATTTGTTCTTTCATATCATTTCCTCTTTCCATAAACAAATATTTCCTTTATTATAATTTTTCACTTGCTAAATTGTCTGAACACCTATGGCATGACCGAAGAAATGCCGTAAAACTTAACGTCACACTGCCTGATAAACCGCCGGTTTATACGGTTAGGATTACAGAGATATTTCGAGTTATTTCGCCTGAAAATATTATTTTCATTTTAGCATAGAAAAAGTGGTTGTGCAATCATTTCAGTGAGTGGTTCGGAAGATCCAGAAGAATTGTTTTCGTGGACTGTAAGATGATTTGTATTGACTGATTAGAAATAATATGCTATTATTTATATGACCTTAAACAAAAAATAAGTCATATAAAGGAGTGTATATGCCTAAATTTACAGCGACAGAACGTGAAAAGATTTTCTCCCTGCTTTTGGAAAAAGGCAAAACGTTATTTAATGAAAAAGGATTCTACGCAGTAACAGCAGAAGATATCTCTTTAGCAGCCGGAATAGCAAAAGGAACCTTCTACCATTTTTTTGACAATAAAGAACATCTATATATGGTGATAAATAATCGTTTACAAGCTAATATTTTTGAATTCCTGCTTTCAATGCTGGAAGAACATAAAAGTTGTCATAATGCTGAAACTTTTTACCGTATGTTATGCTATGTAATGGAAAAGTTTATTGAAAATCCACTTATTATGAACATTGATGCACAGTTATGGGAACGAATTGTAGCAAAAGCACCAAAATCGTGTATAGATGAGAATAATGATAGAGACTTGGAATTAATATCCATGTTAGAAAACTCGGGTTTTATGTATCGATATAGCTTAGAAATCACAACTAAAATCTTGCAGATGCAGTTTATTCAATTATCTTATCTTAAACATGAAACACAAGATATTGAGTTGATGAAGATTGTATTAAAGGCATTGTCAGAGCATCTAATACAGGAGGAGAGAGAATGCTAATTAAACCATTAAATGAAGAAGCGATTAAACAAGCTGGCTGGAATGACACTTATATTTCAGGCTATTCTGAACGGGTACATATTTTTTATTATCATGCAGAAGCAGCCAGTAAAAATATAATTGTTTTACACACACCTGTAATTGCTGTAAAAAATTGTTATGAATGTTATGAACAGCTTGGCAGCATTTATGGTTTCAATGTATTTGCTGTGGATTATGTACCGGGCGAAGGAGAGTGCAGTGGTACGACAAAAGATTTTACACTTCCTAACATGGTTGCAAATTTAGATGCCGTGTATGAGTATGTATCTGGAAAATATTCGGGGGATATTCATCTATTGGGTTATACGGGCATTGGCGGCATTATGGCACAATATTATTTGGGAACAGGCTGTAAGTTCAAGAGCTTTGCGCAATTTGCTTGTGGAATTTACGGAGACATAGCTCCTTTAGGACTTCCGAAGTTCCTTGCAAAACCGTTAATTCAAGTTTGCCGTCTATTAATCAGGATAAAACCAACTTTGGCAATTACCTTTACCCCACCGCCAGCAAAAGGTTATCATGCTGAATTGGATAATGAGTTTTATAAATCTTTCCGCTTACGGGATGCCAACTTTTTCATCATGAAAATAAATACACTGCTCCGAATGCTGGAGTGTATGGTTGGAAAAGAAAGCTTATTAAAAGTGCCCCTTGCCTGTCCGACTCTGGTGTTTAAAACATTACATGACCGTTATTTTTCTTGCGATTATTTCAATCAGTACTTTGATGCATTAACCTGTGAGAAAAAACTCGTTGAGATCAATGATGTCCACAATAGCTATTTTATTTCCCCAGAGCCTTTTATGAAAGAAATTGCTGCATGGGTGAATAGCCATTAACTAAATTCCCTAAGTGCAGGTATTCCACCAACTTCATTTTTTCTCATTAAAAACTTTCCAATAATTTTGTATAACCCGCTTACGCCATGCAAGCAATATATTAAAGCTTATAACCAGCCCCGCCAAAATGATTACAACAACGGGATTCATCCCGGAAACATCCAGAAACTGCGTCACATCATCTCCTACCGGTGCTTTTCCATTCAAATAAAGAAGCGGTACTAAAATCCATGCTGCAGCGGAGAAAGTAGCCCCTATTATAAACATAAAAGAAAAAATCTTATAAAACACATTTTGCTTCTCTTTCTGATACAACAGCAAATAGATAATGGAGACTATAACCGGCAGCAACATGCCACCCGCCTTAAGCAGCGCAGAAGTTAACGGCTGATAAACACCGCCTACAGAACTCATATGCGCCTGTAAAATAATCTCCAGCTTCCATTTCCCAGGCAGCTAATGAGAATTTTTCTTATTAACTGCTTTCCTCTTGGCATTTCCAAAATTTTATAGTATGATACACTGGTTAGACGCGCCTAACTTTCATAATTCTTTTCTGTATGTCCAAGATCATATAACCGTTCTCTGCCGGGCCCCACAACCGCAAACGAACGATGCTATGTCAGAATGTAAAACACTATAAAACAAAAAAGGAAAATGCAAATGATTAAACACAAAGAATTTACTTTTATGATAATTTCTGTTATTTTATGTGCTGCACTATTTTTCGTAAAGATTACAGGAAACGCTGTGCATACTCTCATTGGTTTTCTGTTAGTTGTCATCTCCTCTGTTCACCTGTATGCGAAATGGAAAAAATACAGGTATATGCCGCCAAACCTCAGAATAGTAGATCAAATTTTAATACTTTCATTCGTATTCATATTGATTTCAGGAATTGCATCCCATATGTCAGCAGGTCTGCTGATATTCAAAATAATACATAAACTGTCTGCTCTGGTTTTTTGCATCGGTTTAATCGGACATACCGTGCAGCACAAGCAATTCCTGATAAAGAAGAAAGGATAAGAAGCAGGATTGCCACTGTAACTTATACTGTCTTTTCCGAACGCTCCGTTACAATCTGAAGCAGCACAGCTGCAATAATTATAAATCCTTTAATAATATCCTGTGGATAAGACGGAACCGCCATAAGATTCATAATATTTCCAATGAGCGCCAATACCAAGGCTCCCACTACAGTCTTTATTACAAATCCGTTTCCGCCCGCCAGGCTTGCTCCGCCGATTACACATGCCGTAATGGCATCCAGCTCCTGCCCCATTCCCACGGAGGCACTGCCGGTAGAGCTTCTTGATGCCACAAAAATTCCTGCCAGGGCAGCCAGTACACCGGAGATTGCATAGACAGAAATCAGATAACGTTTCACTCGTATTCCAGCCAGTTCAACCGTGGTCTCATTGCTTCCCACAGCTATTACAATACGTCCAAATGCCGTATATTTCTGTATGAACCAGAAAATCACCACTATAAGCACTGTAATTATAATAATAGGATAAAACAGTTCTTTTTTTACCAGCAGATCCAGATACCCCTTATCTAATTTGATTGGAGTGCCATTGGTAAGTACAAATGCCATCCCACGGGCTATTGTCATCATTGCAAGAGATGCCACGAATCCCTGCATCTTCGTATAAGCAACCAGTACACCGATAAAAGTTCCCATGAGCAGCCCAGCCGCCAGTGATATGAGAATTGCCAGGAATAAATTCATGGAAAAATCTCTGATCAGTATGGCTGTCAGGGCTGCACCGAAAGCCATAACAGAGCCTACCGATAAATCGATTCCTCCGGTTAAGATTACAAACAGCATGCCGATTGCCACACAGATCGGTGCTGCCTGCTGCAAAGCAATATTTCTCAGGTTCATTACTGTCAGAAAGTTTTCCGACAGCAGACAACAGACAATAAATAAAATGATAAAGATAATATATGTATTATTTTGAATGAATAGCTGCCGTATCCGGCGCTTCTTTTTCTCCTGCTGCATCCGCTTATACCCCCATAGCATATTTAATTAGATTACTTTCTGCCAGCTCTTCCTTACTCAGTTCCCCGGTAATCCTGCCCTGAAACATAATCATGGCTCTGTCGCACATGCCGATAATCTCCGGCATTTCTGATGAAATCATAATGACTGCCACGCCATTTTCCGCAAGTGTATTCATTATCTTATAAATTTCTATCTTGGCGCCAATGTCTACGCCCCTGGTCGGTTCATCAAAGACGATACATTTACAGTCTGCCGCCAGCCATTTGGCAAGAGCTATTTTTTGCTGGTTCCCGCCGCTCAGGCTATTTGCATTGTCCTCGACAGAGCCATATTTTGTTGCCAGTCCGGTCAGTAACTCACAGACATATTTTTTCTCTTTCTTATGATTGATTACACCAAATCTATTTGTGATTTTCCCAATTGCAGCCAGTGTGGTATTCACACGGATACTCTGTTCCAATAGAAGTCCCTGCTTTTTCCGATCCTCCGGAAGCAGACCAAACCCGCTTTTGATCGCTTCTTTCGGATCTCTAAAATTCACTTTTTTCCCAAAGTAGATTATATTTCCGGAATCTTTCCGGTCGGCTCCAAAAATGGCCCGCATTGTTTCCGTTCTGCCTGATCCCACAAGGCCGCTGAATCCCAGTATTTCTCCGGATTTCACATGGAAACTTACGTTATTGACCAGCTCACCGGCATTCAGTCTTTCCACCCGGAGCACTTCTTTTCCAATCACTGCATGCCGCCCGGGAAATAACTGGGTCAGATCCCTGCCCACCATCATATTGACCAGCTTTTGTTTATCAATGGAAGCAGTTGGCACCGTACCCACGTAGGTGCCATCCTTTAGGATCGTGATATGATCACTTAGTTGAAATATCTCTTCCAAACGATGGGAGATATAAATAATACTGGTTCCTTCCGATTTTAATTTCCGGATTACTTCAAATAATTTTTCGATCTCGGAAAAAGTCAAAACTGCAGTTGGTTCATCCAACACCAATACCCTGGCATTGCGTGTGAGGCATTTGCAAATCTCTACCACCTGCTGATATGCCACACTCAGGGTACCTACCCTCACACCTGGATCTATTTCCCCGAATCCCAGTTTTTCTAACTGTTTCTTAGCGTCCAACTTTAATTTTCTCCAATTAATGGTCAGCTTTCCTGCGGACAATTTATCAATAAAGATGTTTTCCGCCACTGTCAGATCCGGTGCCAGCATAAATTCCTGGTAAATAACTGCAATTCCATGCTCTTTCGCATCTTTCGGACCGTTTATTTTGATCCGGACACCATCGACCAGAATTTCCCCGTCATCCTTCTGATACGCGCCGGATAAAACCTTCATCAGAGTTGACTTGCCTGCCCCGTTCTCTCCAATCAGAGCATGTACCTCTCCTTTCTGAACTTTTAGCGAAACACCGGTCAGTGCCTTAACGCCTCCGAAATGCTTGGTTATATTTTTCATCTCAAGTCTGTATTCATCCTGCATAGCGCCCCTCCATCTTCCGGCAATCTAAAATCCGAATTGATAATGTTCATCGACGTTTTCTTTTGTCACCGCAACTGCCTCCGTCAAAATAACATCTTCATAGCTCTTCCAATTCTTCTTATCCACCAGAATCTCTTTGGCAACTTCTATGCCTTTTTCTGCAACTTTATATGGAGAATTTTCTCCTGTGCCAAAATATTTTCCTTCCTTTATCAGATCATAAGCTTCCTTTGCACCATCTGCTGCTGCAACCATATCCACCCCTGTGATACCTGCATTTTCCAGTGCTTCCATTCCGCCGAACAGCATCTGGTCATTTTCACCCAGCATACAGTTTAAATCTTTATTTGCTGTTATTAAATCTTCCGCCGCAGTTAATCCTTCTTCTCTTGTTCCTGCACCCCAGCCTTGTCCGCGCAGCGTAAATCTGGCCTTCTCATTGGATGCTTTTCCATTTTTCATTAAATCATCTTCAAATTCCTGCGCCGCTTTCCACGCTTCCTCTTCACTGTATCCTGCTCTGCTTTCGATGATTCCACAGAATAATCCCAGCCTTCTTTCCATACATGCCACATTTCCTTTCAGTGCACTCAGAAGTACTGCAATAATTTCCTTGTCTTTGTCGAACTGTTCACCATATGCTTTTCCGACCAGCCGTCCATTCTGCTTATTATCAGAGTATATGGTAGTACATTGATTACACTCTCCCACTCCGCTGTCCAGATTAATGACCGGTATATCTGCTTCTGCAGCTGCATTGATACTTGGAATGCAGGCATCCGGCTCCACACTGTCCAGAAAAATCAGATCCATCCCCTGAGTAATAAAAGTCTCTAAATTTTCAGCTTCTTTGCTAGTATCACTGTTCGCATCCAGAACGGTACACTTCCATCCCTTTTCCTGGGACAGTTCTTTTACAGCCTCCACCAGGCTGACGAAATAGGGGGAATCCTGTGTCTTTATTGCAAAACCGACTTTAATATCCGATGTTTCCTGTACATCCTCCGCTTCCTGTCCTGCAGCCGCTGCTGTTGCCGCTTTTGTTTCTTCACCCTTCCCATTGCTGCCACATCCTGCCATTGTTATTACCATTGTGAAACATAACACCGCACTTAATATTTTCTTCAACATACCAATACCTCCGCTTATTTTCATTAACATATGATTTTACCGCAACTTCCCACACATGAATTCCCTTTTCCGCTTGTGCTTATTTTTCAAACAGGCTCCCCAGCGTGTCTGACAATTGCTTTTTTGTCAGCTGTGCGCCAAAAGACTCTAGACATACACTCCGATTTCTTTCGCCAACCGTGCAAAATTCACAATATTTTCTAATGGCATATCATCCATGAAATTACTGGTAGGCGCCATAATATATCCGCCTTCTTTTCCCAGGGACTGCACTCTCACCTCCATTTCCTGCTTCAACGTTTCCAGGGAGCCGATCAGCGCCGTCTGCTCATCAATGCCTCCATGGAAGATCAGCTTATTTCCAAACTCCTTTTGGAGCCGGAACGTATCCATATCGTCTGCACTTGGCTGAATGGGATTTAATATGTCAACTCCCGTAGCAATTATTCCGTCCAATATTTTATAGACAGATCCGCAGGTGTGATGGAATATCTTTACCCGGGGTGCTTTTGATTTAATAAAATCATTTAATTTTTTACGCCTGGGAACGATCATTTCATTAAATAACTCCGGAGATATAATAGGTCCCCTCTGTGTCCCATAATCATCCCCCGTCTCCACAATCTGTATGTACTCGCCACATGCCGTTAACAGAACATCATACAGCCCCATCTGAATTTCCAGTGTTTTATCCAGCAGTCTGTTGGCAAATTCCTTATCCACCAGCATATCAACCAGCATATTTTCCATTCCCCGCAATTCCCAGGCAAGTTCAAAAAATCCATGTGATACTGCTCTGGATGCAATTGCATAATCAGTATGATAATACAGGTATTCTGCTCTTTCCCTCATCCCCCTCGCACGTCCGGGAGCATAAGGATCCGGCCAGGGATAGGTATCAATATCTACTATTTCTGCATCCTCCAGGGGACTGCTGTGCCCCTGGGACAGGCCGTTGACCAGCTTCTTCTTAATGCCGAATTCATTTGTGATCACACCTTCCTCATCGTAAACCGGCTCATATCCATCGGGCGGCAGCAAGAAAACATGGCGAAAATCTCCTCCCATCTTTTCCATCAGTTCATCATTATACAATGCAGAACTCTCATCCGGCCGAATCACAAGATCCTCGCTTTCCACCTGGAAATATTCCTTTACCCGCCTGAAGGTGGGATTGGTCATACCCGATGCGGTTGAACCGATATCAATTGCTACACGGTCCGGTCTCCTGTGTTCCAAAATACACTGCACTCTTTCTCTGGGTGTCATTTTTGTTCCTCCTTGTTATGCATTATCTGATTATTTTAGCAGCTCTTTTATTTATAACTGTAAAGCTGCCAGTTCTCTGAACTGCTCTTTCATTGCGGGATATAGCTTTGTATATATTCCATACAGACGGTCATACTTTTCAGCGTTTGCTTCCTCCACGGATACCGGTTCAAACTTCAGATATTTTTTTCCGTCCTGAAACGAATTCAGAATTCCCGCTCCATATGCTGCATTTATCATATTTCCCATTGCAGTAGCCTCTTCGCACTCTGCCAGATACAAGGGTCTTGCAAGTACTTCTGCAAATATCTTCATCCAGATATTACTCTTTGCTATTCCGCCAGCTATTCGAAGTTTTTTGGCTACGGCACCTTCTTTGCCAAGTAATTCCATGATCTCCCTCACTGTCAAAGCGTTCCCTTCCATAATTGCCCTTAAAAAATGTTCTCTCCCATGATTTGGGGATATTCCAAAAAAGACGCCTTTCATACTACCATCCCATTGAGGACATCGTTGTCCCACTAAGGTAGGAAGGAATAAAAGTTTATCGGCACCCGCCTTCACCTTTTCAGCCATGCGGTTCATTTCTTCATAAACAGAATCCGAATTAAATTCCTGCATGAATTTATCCCGGAACCACCTGTAATTTCCTCCTCCAAAATCAACCCCCGCCATATTGCACCATGTCCCCGGAACAATATGGTGATATACATGGAGGGAACCACTTCTAACCGGCCTGTTAGTACATACTCCAAGGGCGGTGACAGTACCCCCGGTAATAAAAGCATCGCCTTCTTTTGTAATTCCGCATCCAAGACCGCAGGAGACTGCATCCATGGCACCTGCCACTACCGGAGTTCCCATAAGCAGACCAGTGTTATCACCAGCCTGTGCAGTAATATTTCCCACCACATCAAAGCACTGGTAAATCAAGGGCAGTTTATCCATATCCAGTTCACAGGCTTTCACCAATTCCCCGGACCACTCCCCCTTCTCAACATCAAACAGCTGGGTCAATCCTCCTTCCGAAAGATTGCAGGAAAATATTCCGGTCAGCTTATAGGCAAGAAATCCTGCAGCATTTAATATCTTATAGGTATGCCGATAATGCTTTGGACAATTGTTCTTAAACCACATCAGCTTAGGTGCTATATTGGATTCATCATTGCGGTTACCATTTATCTGCGTGAGGATTTCCTGCCCCACGTTGATATCGATCCATTTCTTTTCCATAACGGCACGGCGATCTGTCCAGATCATTGCATTGTGAAGTATTTCTCCGTCTCTTCCTATTGGTATCATGGCACTGCTCTGGCTGTCGATTCCCACCACAGCAATCTGCTGGCTGCTGATCCCGGCTTTCCATAATACTTCCCGGATTGTTTCACAGGCACCCCTCCACCACTCATTGGGATCCTGCTCTGCAGCACCGTTCTCTCCAAAAAATGTTTTATGTTCTCTGGACGCTATGCCAACCATTACACCTTCGCCATTAAATAAAGCCGTCTTGCAGCTGGACGTCCCCAGATCAACGCTGATAATATACTGTTTATCCATTTTCTCTTCCTCGTTGTTTATTCAATGTTTATTATTTGTTTATTGTGTTTGTTTTGTTTATAGTTACATATAATCATATCCTGTTCGTTTTGTCAAGATGTTTTTGATGTATTTTATAATTTATTGTCTTTTTTAGTCATTTGTTTGTTTAATTCATATATCATTTATTATGGTATTGAACATTTTTTTTGATATCACTCACACTTGTACACAAACAAACATTTTATTCCAAGAATCCTATTGTAATTTTTTCTACTAAACTATATAATAGAATAAACAAACATAAGGTAACTATGTTTTATTTGTGTTTGATTCTTTTTGAAAGGAACATAAAATTATATGAAAATCAAACGAACAGATCAAATTATTGAATATATGCGTACTCATGGCGGTGTCGCAAATGTTGTTGACTTATGTGAGAAATTCGGTGTTTCAGATATGACCATCCGAAGAGATCTGCAGACACTGGAAAATAACAAGTCTGTAATCCGGCATTACGGAGGCGCCACCCTGATACAGGAAATAACCTCCTCTGTAAATGCCGCTCCATTTCAAACACGGCTCAATGTAAACCAGCAGATTAAAATGAGTTTAGGACTGGCTGCAGCAGAATACCTGCAAAAAGCCAGCATACTTCCCACCTGTAATGCAGTATATATTGCCTCCGGTACAACTTTGTACAGTATGGCACTGCAAATCAATTATCCGTTAAGTAATACTACCCTGGTTACAGACAACGTAAGCGTATCCCAGGTATTGGCAAGCCACCCGGACTACACAGTAATTTCTATCGGAGGCCAGTTAATTCTCCCTTCCCTGAATGCAGTGGGGCATGTTGCTGAAAATATGATTCGCAGCTTTTCATTTGATTATGCCTTTATCAGCGCTGCTGCCATCGATGAAAACGGTTATATTTATAACTACAATTATATAGAGGCCGGAACTTTTACTGCCGTTCTGGAATCCAGCCGCCATATTATTGTAGTTGCCGATTCCACTAAATTTATGAAAAAAACCTTTGTGCAGCTCTGCCAGCTGAAAAAGGGATACACCCTCATTACAGATTCGGGTATATCCCAGGACTTTTATCATACTTTGGTTAAAAATGAAGTTGATGTGATTGTAGCACCATGATGGTCAGATATCTCTGACGGTGGGAAGATATTTGGCTTTTGCATATAAAAAGCCGATAACCATGAATATATTTCATAGGTTATCGGCCCTGCCTCACCAAACACATTTTATTGCATTTTGCATTTCTAAATTAATAAATCCCTTTCTTTACTTTATGGCTCGTAATCACTCCTCCAATCACCCAGAGTCCAACAATCCAGATCATTAAGTAGATAACTTGATCCATGTAATTAAAGAATTTCCCACCACCAGCAATTCCCTGAATCATATTCATGTATGCCTTTTGCGGTATGAGATTTAATACATTGTCTAGCAGAGTGTTGTTATCCGAAAATGATATGAAACAGCCGGCTAATATACAGGTAATTACCGCAATACCACTAGCTGCCAGCGAAGTATTCCTTTCAATCAGCGAAGAAATGAACAGGGCAAATGATGTTGAAAAAACTGTAAGAATCCCAAGTAATAACGCCATCATTCCAAGGCTATAACCAAGATTTATTCCAAAGCCGGCATTTGCAATAACAATTGCAACATATGTTGGTATGAAAAGGAACAGAACTGTTAAAATACCCTGTGAGAAAAGATATTGTTTTTCACTTACAGGCGCTGTCATAATCCTGCGAAATGTTTTCTTAATTCGGTCTTCCGGATATAGTATCGTTAAAGCTACCGCCTGCATAATCATAATCATGAAAATATATCCCAGTATATTCGTTCCTGCACCCCTTTTGTTTTCTATTTCCATTTTGCCGGTATTGAAATAATTTTCCATTGCAGATTGTTCTTTTTTACTTTTGATGGTTACAACCCGATAAGTTCCATCCTTATTTTGCTCGATGACAGCTGCATATGTACCCATAAGCAGGGCAGATTCAGGGGGCCTCTCTTTCACAACATCTATTTTATATTTGTTATTTTCCGATATTTCCCGGGATATCCCACTTATATCACCAACCAAGGCAACGGATAATTTCATTTCAGCCCTTTCAGAAAATATCACAGCAATTCCTATAAAAACCGGTACAATAATTATGGCAACTGCCAGAATCTCTTTATGTGTAAGAATACGTTTAAAGTTGTTTTTAATTAAATTTATACAATTCATGCTACATAGTCCTCCGGTTTAAATGTAATCTGGCAGATTGCAATACATATGGCTGACAGCAACAGCATCATACCCATTACAGGAAGAAACAGATGAAAGTTCTGGTCATAGATTATCTGAAAAGCACATTCTGTTACCCATCTTACCGGTGAAATAACAGATATCATTTCCACCATTCTGCCAAAGCTCGCTGTAGGAAAAAATATGCCTCCAAAAAAGACGAATACCAGTATAACAAGGGGTATCACGGAATTTGCTCCCTCTTCACTTTTTAGAAGACAACAGCACATAATGCCGAAAGCAGTTCCAAATAGTGCAGCAAAATTAATCAGCAGCATAATATAGACCAGGTTTTTTCCGCCAAAATTTATATGAAAGATAAACTGCCCGAGAAAACAAATGAAACTGTATGAAATACTGCCCAGAATATAAGTAGAAATCATTTTAGACAGATATATTTTCACTTTGGAAACCGGTGCATAAATAATCCGGGTATTTCCTCTCTTTACTTTTTCTTCCATAAATGTATTTGATGCTGTCATTGCTATCAGGAATGCCACAAAAATCATCATTGTGATCCCATTGTAGTCGAAAGAACTCACATTGCCTGCTCCAAAACTGCCTGATGTTACAAGTCCCATTACCCCAATTAAGATAAACGGAAATATGGTATTGACTATGAGCAGCATTGGATTTTTGATAATATTCATAAAATCGAATTTTATTATTTTTATAAAGTTCAAACTAATCACCTTCTTAATCTCTTAATTTTCGTCCGGTCAATTCAAGAAACACTGTTTCCAGGGACGCCTCTTCACTGCGCATACTTTCAATTTTACAGCCATTTGCAATGATTACGGATATAATATCATTTAGATTTTCTTCTGATTGGTCCGAAGTAACTGCAATATTTGATTCAGAAAAAACAACTTCCCGAACACCTTTCAAGTCCAGAAAATCCTGCTCATTGCATTTTTCCTTTTCCTCAACCTCAAAGTAATACGTGACATCATTATTTACTTTCTGATTCAATTCTTCTTTTGTCCCTTCCGCAATAATCGTTCCTTCGTTCATAATAATAATCCGGTCACAGATTGCCTCCACTTCTTCCATATAATGTGTGGAATAAATAACAGTTGCCCCTCTCTGCCGTAAAGTCCTGATTGACTCTAAAATGTGATTCCTTGACTGCGGATCAATCCCCACCGTAGGTTCATCCATGATAATCAGTTCCGGCTGGTGAACGATGGCACAGGCTATATTCAGCCTTCTTTTCATACCACCGGAAAAAGTTTTCGGCTTATCATCCTTTTTATCATATAAACCAACTAATTCTAAAGCTTCTTTTGCCCGTAATTCTAATTGCTTCCCGTTTATTCCATAGAGACTGCCAAAGAAACGTACATTTTGAATGGCTGTAATTTCTTCATAGATAGCTAATTCCTGAGGTACTACCCCCAGCAACCGTTTAATTTCCTTTACATTCTTCTTTAAATCCCGGTCAAAAATCGTGACCTCTCCCTGATCCATAGAAAGAATGGTTGACAGAATATTAATGGTTGTGCTTTTTCCAGCCCCATTTGGTCCAAGGAAACCAAGAATTTCTCCTTCATTCACCACAAAGTTAATACCATTAACCGCTTTCTTTGTATGATAGCTTTTCTCCAGATTTTGGACTTTAACAATACTATTCACTTTTATTTCCTCCATTATGGGCATAATATCGGCTCCGGTCAAATTCTTCCAGTGCTTTCATCTGGCTTTTGGTAAGCTCTCCGTCTCCAACCACCCGATTATCTACATCTTCCTCAAAACCATCCATTTCTTCTCCATCATAACGGTACATTTTTTTGAGCAGGCTCCATAAAATTTCAAGTTCTTCCGTTGTAAAACGCTGAAAAACATCGGCAAAAAACTTTAAGGAACGTTCCGAACACTCCATCATAACCTGCAAACCAATATCAGTTATTTTAACATTCACGGCTCTTTTATCCTGTTCACTGGGTACCGTAACCACATACCCCTTTTTTTCGATGGCTGTAATTAAATGCTTCACACTTTGTTTTGTAGTACCAAGCTTTTTTGCAATATTATTCAGTGTTGTTTCACCTTCTTTTAAATGCGCTGCCGCAAGCATAGCCATATACTGCCGGGAAGTTAAATCCTGCATAAACTGGTCTCCTTTTACCTGTAGTTTATTGGTAACAGAAAAAAGTGTGGCATATGCCTGGTTCATTAGAAATAAATCATTTGCGTATTTCATTATATTCTCCTTTCATACGACAACATGCTGTCTAAATGTATGTTAACATTAAGACAGCATGTTGTCAATGTATTTATGAAAATATTTAAAAGGTTCCTTTTATTAAACGGGCTTTCCTCTTCATTGAAAGCTTCAAATTCTTTAATTTATAAATTATACTAAGATATTATATACCACGAAAGATTATATCTGGTCGTTTATGTATCTAAAGGTAAGTTTATTGACATGAACCATACGGTAGTTGACTTCATTTCTCTCTTTCATGTCTTCTATATCTTATCTGCCACTTAATTCCAAGGTTTTCTAATTTTTCGCATTTCCATTTACTTATTTTATTCAGGCGATAGCATTTCCTTTGATAAAGGAGCCATTCTCCAAGAGGCATTTGCTTATATATCAAATTCTTGGGTATATCAATGTTCCCAAATTCTAAATAATACGCTTCGCAATATTTATACCCTGTCTCCCATGTTCTTCTCACCCCAAGTGTCCACATCATCCCGATCTGGTTTAACAGATAAATTTTTCTGGCATCAATTTTATAAACGCCCTTTTGGTGGTATGCAGACCTCTGTCTTTCAATCCACCGACCAAGAAGAAATCCTTCTCGTGTTTTATAATTCACAGGTATTTTTAAATGATGCTCTAAAAAATAAAATTCTTTTGCTAACGCATACCACTCATCCCACGATAAACGTGTATATGTTTGTTTTTTGGTAGATTCAAAAGTACTCATGATTACCTCCCTTCTGCAAAAGTTTTTTCCTCCAACTCCCGAATATATTCTAAGATTTCTTTTTGTCTCATCTTTTATTCCTCTCTTTTAGAGCGTGTTGGAAAGTTTAATCAAGATATGCGGTCGGGTTTGTGAGAAAAATTTATTTCTTCCAATGGAATAGAATATTCATTAAGTGGTATTATTACGTCTATGGTATTCATAATACCAACTGCACTGCTTACATATGGCACCCACTCTTTTAATTTTGTATATAAAGTTCTGATCTCGCTAATTGTGATATTCCTGCCGCTTAACATCCCTCTTAAAATTAACAATATCTCTTGTTTATCGGCAGAACATATATCTCTTCTTTTCTTTATCAGATCACAATAATGCTTTAATTTTCTATGATTCTGAATTTTAACCTGAAGATTATCATGATCTGTGATACTCACATATATAACATCTCCATTATATAAATTAAATTCCTGCATCAATTGATACCTGTACTGAATTTTAACTGCAGGAAACTGCACCATTCTTAAAGTCTCTATGATTCTGTATTTGATCCTGTCATCCGACATCACAATACTATTTACTTTATATGTATTTTCAATTGCTCTCATTTTTTTTCTCTGCCATATGTACACTTTGACCGTAAAGTATTCCTTACCATTTATAATCCGTATTCTTCCTCTTAAATCTTTTTTTTCATATGTCTTTTTGTTGTCTTGTATCCTAAGAACTCCATATATAATTACGATAAAAATTAGTGTTAGTGAAATCCAGTAAAGTCCGATCATCCCGTCTATTTTACCTCCGGATCTTCAATATTAGTGATTCCCAATAAAGCATTCATTTTCTTTAACATTTCCTTTGAATTTTTGAAGTAAGTTTTTTGTTTACAGCCACTGTAACTCATTATCCCATGCCAGGTATTATCTTCTAAAGATAAGATATTAAGGGCAAAGAAATATATTTTAGGTTTGATAGAATAACAGTTTTTTTCCGGATTTATAACAGGTTTTAAATAAGCTCTTTCTTCTTTTGTTAATTTTCGAACCAGGGTATCCGCCATAATATACATTTGTGCAAAATTCTCAAAATATATTAGTTTCCGGTAAAAGGGACTGTAAAAATATCCACAAACTTTATTTTCCACAATTTTTGTAACTGAAATAAATATGGTTCCGATTCCTCCACTTAGAAATCCTATATCCTTCTTTGATTCATTCATATGTCTCACAGCACTCCTCCCTGTTATTTCTCTACTCTAATTAAACTTGATACTATCTGCCTTATACTTGCTCTCTTATTCTGGATCCCCGTGGTATTAAAATATAGATATTTTCTGCTACTTGAAATAACCGGATTTCCAGAACAAAAATAGCTCCGCTTATAAAGTCCATCATTTTCTGCTTTTCGTTTTGTTCCAAATTTTCCATGTTCATCAGAACTACCTGGTATTCTGCACTTTCTACAATGTCGTACATGTTTTGCTTTTCTTTTGGTGTGAAAATCCGTACACTTTTACCTGACAAATCATATCTTTCATCTTCATCGCCATACTTTTCTCTGTTTAACAAGCCCATATGATAACCCTCATGTTCTTTTACTCTTCACTTTTTTTATTTTGCATTTACAAAGCATATGAAAATTATTTGCTATTTTTCTATTTCACATGCTTTGTAAGTACACAATTCTTTCCGGTCACCTGTACTGTATCTCCTCATCTTTGCAAGAATAAATTACAGAATTTACTCTATTCTCTCGCAATAAACGACATAACGCTGATAATTGTACCGATACGGATGGCAGGTGATCAACGTAACCAAATCTTTGCCCTCTTGAATGAATACTTTATCAATATCCGTAGGCGCAATAACCTCTGTTTTTATCACCTCATAGGTCAAAGTATCCCAAAAATTTGTAAGCGTTATACTGTCACCGATTGACAAAACCTCAATATCCCGAAACATTGCCGCATAACTGTAGCCTCTGTGTGCCGCAATGACGGTATTCGTATTGATACCACCAATCGGCATAGAAGTTTCCGTCAACTGGGTTGCACCATTTATCATGTTTTCTTCATTTGCACCAAGATACAATGGCAGTTCTATCCCCATCTTTGGTATTTTAAGATACCCGGCAACCCGATCTGAAATCCCGTAGTCTTCTAACCGGATACCAGGCTCCTCATAAGCATAGGGATCCTTTAAGTCCTCCTGGCCGTCTCGATTCAACCTTACGTTATACTGTTCCATTGCCATGTATAGTGGATCGTCTTGAAGCTGCGCCCCACTTCGGGGCTTCCCATCCAAACCGCTGTCATTTCGCTTTTCCTGCTTGTCATCATGTTCCTCATCAAATTTTCGAATAACCCGCTGCGCATCCTTTTCATACATTTTCTGCCTGATCATGGGGTACAATATAATTCCCGCTCCTACCAGTAATAGAAAAAGGCCCAGAACAGACCACTTTTTTTTCTTCAATTTACTTTTTCCTTTTCTTTATCGATATTACTACGATCACTGCTATTGCTGCGAAAAGTACACCAGCAAAGGCAATTCCTTTTGTTAGTTCTACTTTTTTCACTGCCTTTTCTTCCTCTACCCGTTTTTCCTTTGTAATCACCTGGTCATCCACCTTCAATCCGCGCACCAAAAGCCTGTGGCTGTTAATGCCATAGGGAGTACAGGTTAAGAGTGTAACATACTCCTTATCTGGTACTGGACGCAAAGCTTCCGAGTCCTCCGGTTCAATAATGGAAATCTGATCTACTTGATACGTCAGAACATGGTTCAGTATATAAACATAAAAAATATCCTTTTTTTTAATTTTATCCAAATCTGTGAATAGTTTCGCGGAAGAAAGCCCACGGTGTGCTGCCACAACTGCATGTGTCCCCATGCCTCCGATGGGAAGTGCGGTATTCTCCATATGCCCGACACCTTTTTCCAGTACCGATTCGCCAAGCCCATGATAAACCGGTAAATAAACATCAATGCTGGGAATTTTGAGATACCCCATTACGCCTGACTCTTTTTCCACGTTTAATACTTCCTTATAGTTGTCCGGCAGAGCAGAACCACTTCCAGGAACAAATGGATCTTCTAACACTTCTCCAGTTATAGACTGGTTATAAGCCTCCGCCTTTTTCCACTCCGCAGCCAGATCCATATCAGACAGGCCTGAGACCGTTTCTTCATAATTGCTAATCACGTTTGTCTGTTCCTGTTCTGCCAGAGCATTACTAATTCCCGGATAAGCCAGGATCAATGCCCCTGCCAAAAATACCAGAAACACAACCTTATTTTTTATTTTTTCCATATTTTTTCATAGGGCTGTCACACGAATCTTCATTCGTGCGGCCGCCCTTCTTTGGTATCTCCTGATTATTTTGCTCTTTTTCTGGATTTTAAAAGGATGACTCCTGCAGCTGCCATGATCAGCAGACCTGTTACGGTGAATATAATAGTTCCTCTACCACCAGTCTTAGGCAGAGTGCTACCTTTTGTATTTGTAATCGTGAAACTTGGATCTGATGAAAGAGAGGTCGTCTGTGAAATCTTGACGGTATAATACTTACTTGGAAGCTGGTATTCGGAAGCCGTTTTTACTTCCACAATATAGTATTCTTTTTCCCCAGTTTTTTCATCTTCGCCTTTGTTGATTACAACATCGTTTTCATCTTTTCCCGTTGTTTTATTATTGTAATATGCAAGGCCCTTGAATTTAGCAATGCCTGTACCATCTGTCGTCACTACTTTGGTAAACTTACTTCCATCATATACCTGCAGGGCTCCCTCAACTGTTGTTAAATCAGCTGGGAGCTTATTACTCTGTGCCAGCTTCACTGCTGCATCTGCTTTTACGCTGTTACTGAAAATCATGAACTCTACCCCTGACAGAATGTCTTTTGTATCATTCGCAATCTTTTTGATTCCAACCGCGCCAGTATGTACTTCCGGACGTTTGTCTACCGATCCATCCGGCTTTCCATTGTCATCCATACCATCTGGTACGGAAACTTTTGCATCATCACCATAACTATTTTCAAAGTCTAATTTAGCACCATTTGGTATAGCTGTTCCCATTATAGCAGTCTCATTAATTACAGTATTGAAACGCACCTGTAAAAAAGCTGCTGGATTCGTTGTTCTTCTGATAGCATCCTTTAACACTTGTTTTCCGGCATCTGTAAGGGTGACTTTAAACGTTCCCCCCTTATCTTCTGTTGGTTCTGTCAGAGTATAATGAGTTCCTGCCGTCAGTGTTGCATTTCCCAATTTGTTATACTCTTTATCAACTACATATATATCTGCCTTCCCTTTATATGTAAGCTGCTCATCAAGAACATCGACTATCTCATACTTTTTAGCATATTTTGTTTTTCCATCTGCATCCTTCACCGCAATGTTGCCCGGGATGCTTGAGTTGATGATCCAGGTCTGTTCTGCGTTCATATCAAAGCTATCATCCTTGTTTCCTACGTGGGTGACATCTTTATCAATCGAAATTACTTCATTCTTTGGATATACATGGACGTCATAATTTAACGTCTTACCATCCGAAGCGGTCATAGGCACATCCACATAGAATGCCTTCGTGGTAATGACGCCTTCTGCCGTCCCTGCACCTTCAATCATAGCGGGATCCTTCGTATTTGGAACAACCTGCTGACTGCCATCACCATTTAACATTCCAAGTTCCTCCACCTTATAGCGTCCTAAAGGCAATGATTCCAGGATGATTTGGCCGTTGCTATTTGTTGCTGTTGGCAGAGTTTCCCAGCTATCATCCACACTTCCGTCCGCATTTACTTTTGTTATACGGAAAGTAACACCTGGTAAAGCAGTCGCTCCTACCGGCACCTGAGTCTCCTTTCCACCGGTACCAGTATTCGAATTTTCAGCCAATTCCGCATCCGCCATCCGATACTTATGGATAGTCAACTTGCCCTCCTGGACATTTTCCACCGGTGTTTCCCCTGCGTTTTCTGCTGCAAAAGATGTTGCAGATGTTCCCAGCAGCATCATGGCTGTCAGGCCAATTGTAAAGATGCGCTTCCAAATTTTTTTCTTTCTCATAAATTTGTTCCTCTCTTTCTTCTAAAAATATAATTTAATATAATTGAACATCCAATCAACAGGATCCCCCCTGCTGAATACATGATTGTTCCAGATCCTCCAAGGTTTGGCAGGATGTCTATCTTACGATTTTCAATCTCAAATCCATCCATAAAATCACCTTTGATTGCCGGTACATCTCCAACCGCTTCGAATTTAACTTTTTCATTTGTATTATCTGTCACTGTTATCTTGACTTTCCAATATCCGGTCGGTTTCTGGTAGCTGGCTGCTGCTTTTGTCTCTACAAGAATATAATCTCCCTGTTTCAATCGTCCAAAATCTACTTTTCCATTTTCGTCTGAAGCAATTGGCCCCATTACTACTGTCCAGTTTTCCGGACTTTCTGTGGTTCCCTGATAAAGGGTGAATTCGGCTCCAGATAAGGCAGCTCCCGTTTTTTCATCCACCTTCTTAAAGGAAAATGGAACTGTCGACTGGTTTTCCAGAACATAGCCGTTTCCCTCTTTATTAAAATCAGGTGTCGTGTCATCATCCGCTGTTGTCTTCATAATCTCCACAGTCCCTGCGTCCGCATTTACCGTAACCGTCCAGGTTCCGCCTGGCAGCGAGAATCCATCTAATGTCTTCTCTTCTTTTAAGATGTATTCACCGGATACTAATCCAGGAAATGAGACGATTCCGTCCGCACCACTTACCGCAGCCGTTTTCCATGTACACTCATTTTCATTCACGTTTCCCGGAACATCATTATGTGCATGTGTACAGTTTACCGGATTCTCTTTTCCTCCACAGATTTCATCATGCTTATGGTTACAGGTGAAAGAAAATTCTACTCCCGCCATAAGCGATCCGTCTTCTGCGCTGATTTTTTTAAACTGAAAAACTGTTGTCGTTCTTTCATTTTGGGCAGTCAATGGAATGGACTGTTTGAAAATCGCTTTGATTTTAACCGTACCGTCAATAATACCCAGCTCATCCGCATTGCCTTTGTTCTGATTGATCCAGTCCGCCGCTTCCTGAGCTGTCTTTACCTCATGTGTTTTATTCGTTTGTGTCCCGCGGTCAAAGTAAGTGATCATGACTTTATCCAGCTCACATCCTTCTTCAGGAGTTATAACAACATTGACATCTGGTGAATAACGATCTATATAAGCCGCATTCTCACCTGCATCCGTCGCAGTCCCGTTGCTAGGGGTTACGGTAGACTCTCCACCTGTTAGTGTGACTGTACCTCCTGCCACGGTAAAACCTATCGTAGTCTCGGAATCTAAAACGAACCCGGCTGGAGATTCTACTTCCACAAAACAATAATGTCCTGATGGCAGCTCTGTTGTAAACTGAATCTGACCTTTTTCATCCGTCATGTATTCCGTATCATTGTACAAACCTCCTTTGACATACTTTCCATTCTCCAAGGTGGCATGATACAACTTAAACTTTGCTCCAGTCACCGGTCTATCTGTGCCTGTTACTGTTTTTTTCAGGGTAATTGTAGTATTGGTGGTGGATGGTTCTGTTACTACTTTTGTGTAAACTCGAACCTCTTGATTAAAATAGAATTTTAAGGTACCTGCTCCCAATGATGCATTATCATCGGAAGAATCTCCCTCTGTTACCGTATAACGATTCATAACATCAGCACCTGTAAGAGTTGCTCGAATTGTACCACTAGATGTAATATTGGTTACAGGAAAAATTTTATTAGTTAACCTATCCCTGTCTAATATTATCCCTGGTATGGTACTCTTGCTGATAAATGTTGCTGATTCATCATCCATCACAATATTCATTCGATTATCACCACATTCTACAAGTGGTATTTGAATATCAAGATCCACCTTCCACCCATTCGTATCAGGTTTAATATAGACTAGTGGTGAAACAGGAAGTTCAAAAGCTGCTGTCTCCAACGCAGTCCACAGCAATCTTCCTCCCGCTGTGGGAGGATATTTTCTTATTGGGTTTCCTCTAAAATCAAGTGTTGTATTGTGTTTTGAAACACCAAACCATTTTCGACCTTCAGTTGTATTCGTATTTCCAACTTCAGGTGTAAGGTTTTTCAGATAATCTATTGACAACTTTGATAAATCTTCAATTTTGTTATAGCTGATATCAATTTTATTTGCTTCCCTCAGCCATTCAATTCCCGTGATGTCCTTTATTAGTTCTGCTTCTGGCTTTTGTTCATTTGTCTGTGTTAATTTTGTTGTCAGCTCTTTGTTTGAATATAGATAGTCTGGCAACTTATTCACAAGGGAATCAAAAAAAGTTTGTGCCTCTTCCTTTGTCTCAAAAGTTTCTGAAATTTTCACCTCACTATATGGTTCCAACGTAATCTTAGTTGCCGTAACCATATATGTGGTTTTTTTCACATATCCGTTAGCATTAACATCTCCCTGAAACGATGCCAATACTGCTTTTACCGATTGTCCCACTGTACCCAAATGTCCTTGTGATGCTAGTGAATCATACACACCAGTCGCAAAATTATAATCTGGTATTACCGCCTGTATCTGCCTAATTCCTTCATCACGATCTTCACTAATTACAGTTGCCGCTTTAGGAACAGCTGCTTCTGCCAGTAATTCAGCAATTTTTTTTTCTTTCGTGTCCTGATCTTTTTTGCCTGGTTCTTTTGTGGTCTGATCTTTTGTATCCTGAACTTCTGTGGTCTGATTTTCTGTATCCTGCTCTTTTGTGTTTAGATCTTCTGTATCCTGCTCTTTTGTATCTTGTTCTTTTGTGCTCTGATCTTTTTCAACACCTTCTGTCGTGCCTGTTTCTTCATTACTAGAATCGGGCAATTGCTGATTCTGACTACCTTCCGATTTTTCTTCCGTTGTTTTCTCAATCGGTTTCATTTCTTCTGCCACATCCTGTTTTTCTGTCAACATCTGCCCCGATTGTTCTTCTGAAGCATAGACTGACTGTGTTCCCGGCGAAAAAGCAGAAAGGAAAATTATGACACATAGCATCAACGCAGCCCATTTTTTTAATCTTTTATTGACTTTCAACTTCTTTTCCTCCTTTACTATTCTCTATAATCTCGTTTAAATCACCCCCTTTAGGGATCGTTCCAGATTTTTTCTATTTACTTCCTGACTCTCTCTGTTTTTACTGTATCCGAATTTACCTCCTATCCATAAAAATTTCCTACATCTTGTGATTTCCTACCTCCCCATTTGATATTAATACTCCCTTACCCAAAACTTTCGGGCGGTTGGAGCCCATATATATATAATATTTGACTATTTCTCTAATATTTTTATAGTCAAACAACATGGCCTTTATCCATTTACACTATTCAACGTTTGAATATCAGTAGCACTCCAATTCAAACAATACGCAATCATCAATCCAATGCACAAAACACTAAATCCGCAAATCATAATTTTAACTGCCAGTGCTTGCCCCTGATTTTTACTCTTTTCAAGCCAAATGCCTGTCCCAATTGCAGGAAACAGGATTGTCACCACTATATAACGAAAGTTCATCGTACAAATAAACGGATACTGAAAGCAAAATTTTATATATGAGATAAGCAGCACTGCGTATCCTGCGACAATCATGCCTTTTAATGCGCCATCCATACTTCTTTTTTGAATAAGCACACGGATCAGCATCACGTTCATCAAAACAGCAGCCAGAATACTGGTAATTAGCAATATGACTGCAAACCATTCATACAGAGTTCCCGTCATTTGAAAGGCTTTTTCATCAAACAAAGCCGAACGGAATAATTCTGCCCATATATTATGTTCCGCTCCCGGATTCCATTTGTTCCATGCATGACTCATAGACTCTGCCTCTGGAATACCAAGCCTTTCCCATACACCATAATTTCCTACGTATTGATACTGATCTATTTCACCCAACATAGGCACATAAGTAAATGGAATCTGATACAACATTCTTAATCTGACTACCCATGCCATTCCAATAGGAATACAAAGCACTCCAAAAGCCAGAAACTGACGACAGATTTTTATCCATTGATCTCGTTTTCTAACCATTACCATCAAAAATACAATTCCAACACCGGGGGCTAAAAGACCCACTGATGTTTTTGTGAGCATCCCCAGGCTAATCGATAATGCGATCAGCAAAATTCTGCTGATAATTTGTTTTTTATACCATCGAACGGTATATAGGAGGGTACTCAATGAAAATAAAACCGCAAGGCAGTCATTATTCAAAGATGCGCTTAATACTGTAAAAACCGGATGAAAAATCAATACACCTGTTAAAATTAATAAATTACTTTCTTTTATTTTGAATTCCTGTAAAATGCGATAAACAAAATAGGTACTTACTGATCCATAAAATAATGTAAGAATCTGTAAATTCTCCATACACAGCTCGTAATTAAATCCCAGCATCCGGTTGATCCCTATCCAAACAGCGGAAATGATATGATGCAGCGGCGGATTATAAAATGCCCATATTCTTGTTGGATTAAAGTTTGGTAATTTTTTGAATTTATATAAATATTCAATATATCCAAAATGCCCGGATCCAATTTCATTTGTATCCCATCCGCCGACGAAATGAACATCATGCTGTCCCAGTTCATAAGGGGAAACCAGGATAAAAAGTGCTCTGATCAAAAAGCTTCCTAAAAAAATACCCGTAATTATTCTTCTCTTATTAAGAGTTCCCTTAAAATAACAATAGCCATAATACGCAAGGTATCCGGCAATTATCAAAACAGCCAGGAATCGTTTGTTTCCCAGGGTTACACGCTGAACAAACTCTATGGAACCAACAGCCCATATACAGATACAGGAAAATACTATTGCCAAAATAGGATACCTGTACATCATATTCATCCCTTTTCTTTCCTGACTGTTTGAAATGTTTTTATTCATGCCATAATCCCCTTATGCCCGTTTACTTTCTAAGAGCATTTTCCTGCTTATAAAGTTATAAACCATCACAATAGCTGTAGCTGCAATCTTGGAAATCATATAGTGAATACCAGCTGCCTCTACCATAACAACCATTACGAATTGGTTAATTCCCAACCCCACTGCACTCAGAATAATAAATGCAAGAAATTCTTTTTTCTTATCTGTTTTCCCTCCTGGCCGGAATACGAACTTCATGCTTAACAGATAATTAACGGCAACAGAAACTGTAAATGAAACACTGCAGGATACGAGGTAATGTAAATGAAATAATTCTGTTAAAAAGGTCATCAGTCCATAATCTATGACAAAACATAATAATCCGACCATTCCAAATTTCAGTATTTGCTCCATCAGGTTCTTCATGCCGGTTTCCCTTTCATTTCACAGGATTTACTTTCCTCATGGTATTCTTTTTCCGTATTCACGTTCCAGATCGCTGTTTTATCCTTATTCCCACTCCTGATATTTTTCACTGCTTCCAAAGACGTTGCCATAGAATGGTCCATATTATTGTAACGGTGTTGTCCGTTCCGTCCCACACAGTATAGATTTTCAATATGATCCACCCACTGGATCAGTTTATCAATCTGTTTATATGTATCAAAGTATGCCGGATACGCCTTTTTTACTTTCTTGCAATGATAGTCCTTCACATCTTCCCTGCTCTCTATTACCCCCATTTTAATCAGTTCTTTTACTGCTATTTCCACACGCTCATTACTTTCTAAATTCCAGAAGTCATCATTTTCATTACAAAAATACTCCAGGCCCAGCCAGACATTTGATTCAGCATTGGAAACAAGATATGGTGACCAATTATTAAAAATCTGTATTCTTCCCAATTTAACGTCTTCATTTTGTACATAGATCCAGCAGTCCGGTACGATATTGTTTATGGTTCTAATGCTTGTTTCATTTTTTATTTTAAGCTTGTCTGCCAGAAGACCAATGGTAACAAAATCCCGGTATGATAATCCGTTTGCTATTGTCCTTATCTGTCCGGGCACATATTTCCCCATTCCAAGCACCAGATCTTTTAACGGCATGGAGGAAATAAAAATATCCCCCTCTATTTTCTTTTCCATACCGCTTTGCTTATCCCAGTATATTAAGCCTGTCACCTTATTTTGGGCAGCTTCAATCATTCTGACAGATGCTCCATGCTGAATCCTGCCACCCTTTTTCTGAATTTCTTCGGCGACCAGTTCCCAAAGCTGCCCCGGTCCCAGCTTGGGATATATAAATTCTTCAATTAAAGACGTTTCTTTTTTGTCACGGATAAATATGTTTTTCAGCAGTGCAAAAACAGATAACCCCTTAACCCTCTGCTCTCCCCAGTCCGCAGAAATTTCACGCGGATGCCTTCCCCATAATTTTTCTGTATACCCTTCAAAAAACATGGAATATAAAACTTTTCCAAAACGGTTGATATAAAAGTTCTCCAATGAATTTTCAGGAAGTTTATGTAAACAGGAGCCCAGATAACTGCATCCCGCTTTTATAGTCTGCAATACTCCCATGTTAATAAAAGTCTGAGGTTTCATAGAGATAGGATAGTCAAAAAATTTTTCATGGTAATATATCCGGGAAACTCTTTGTCTTAAAAGCATAACCCTGTCATCTTTTTCCGGATCGGGGCCTCCCTTTGACATCTGTTTTTCCCGTCCCAAAACCAAATCATCATAAGATGGTTTCCCCTGAATGGGCATTATATTTTCCCACCATTGCATAATTCTTTTGTCTTTGGAAAAAAAACGGTGACCTCCTATATCCATACGTTTCCCGTTATATTTCTCAGTCATGGAGATACCGCCAATATCCGGCGTTTCCTCTAAAATAACAACCTCATATTTTAATGGATCCTCTAATAATTCATACGCTGCCGTCAAGCCTGCCGGACCGGCTCCAATAATCACTACCTTTTGCATATTTTCTCCCCTTTGTACGTTTTCGCTTTAACCGTTTTGCTCAGAACTCTTCGCTTAGACTTCTTCGCCTGAATCTCTTCTTCATTAGAACTACGGTGTCTTTGTGTCAAACAAACCTTTCCAGATTACGGCTGCAGCCACCCCGCCCAACAACGGTGCAACTATAAATACCCATACTTCCATCAATGCATTTCCCCCCAGAAGCAACGCCGGTCCAAGAGAACGGGCAGGATTTACAGAGGTACCCGTAAAATAAATACCAAACAAATGAACCAGTGTCAGCGTTCCCCCGATTACCAGACCGGAAACACTGCTGTTTTCCTTTTTGCTGGTAACTGCAAGAATTGTAAGAATAAATACCGCAGATAATACTATCTCAATAATAATTGATTTCCATACACTTCCCTGGTAAAGTCCATTTGCCCCCAGGCCCATATCCGTACCAATTAACAACCGCAGCAGTGCCGCTCCAGCTATGGCGCCCAATACCTGAGCTGCAGCATAACCGGCAAAATCCTTTAATTCCATCCTTTTTGTCAGCAGCATTCCCAGGGATACCGCCGGATTAATATGACATCCCGATATACTTCCAATAGAATATGCCATGGCTATAATGACACCGCCGAATGCCAGCGCAGTGAGGAGATAAGACGCATTGGCTTCACCGTTGCATCCCGTTACTGCTGCGACACCACAGGCAAATAATACTAATACAAAAGTCCCAATAAATTCTGCAATATACTTTCTCATATCATTCCCTCTCTTTCACGGTTTTCAGCACTATTTCCATTTGATGCTGTAGGCTCCGGACGTTGATTTCAAGTTGCTGGATCTTGTTACTTTAATATAGTAGGTACCTTTAGGAAATTTATCTCTTGTAACATACTTATTCGTACCTGACTTCACGATAGCGCTGCTCCCTGTAATAAATACATTTTTATCTGCTGCCGCAATCCTGAAGTTAATATAATCGTTTGCTTTTGCGCCATACCATAATGTTATCTTTTGTTTGTTTTTCAGATTGATCTTATACCAGTCTGTCTTTGAACCGTTTTCTCCGGCTGGTAAAACTCCGTTTACGGTTTTATTCCGCTTGATTGCAACTGCTTTTCTCTGGCTTGAACCGCTTTTCTCTTTTACGGAAGAAAAAGAATAAGAGAGATTATAAAGTTTCTCCCCTTCCACCTTGAGATAATAGGTCCCCTTCCTGACTCCATAATAGCCTGTGAATCCTGGCTTGGAATAACTGGAGAGGTAGGTCTTATAGTCCTCCATTGGTTTCTTTTTTGAATTACACAGCAGAACCCCCATACTATACCGGTTCACACTGTATGCAGAACGTCCCCATCCGGTCACTTTTATATAACCATTTCTGGGAATCGTGATTTTGTGATAAACTGAAGTATTATAATCTGCTTCATTTCCAATGTAAGTCTTCCCTGATGACAGGCTTACCTGTCTGGTTCCTGCCGCCATCGCAGTCATTCCCAGCATAAACACGCCCAAAATAACCATTGTGCTAAAGGCGATAACATGTCTTTTTAAATTTTTTATTGTCTGCAATCTCTTCATATCATTCCCTCTTCTCTCTTTTCAAATTTTCTATCGTTTCTCACTCTTTGCCATTCTCTTATCCGTCATCCCTCTTCTTTTACAATAAAAACCGGTCTCCCCTTACACTCTAAATAAGTTTTAGACAGATACATTCCTATAATTCCAGTAGCACAAAGCTGCAGTCCTCCCAGAAATATTACGATACATGCCAGGGATGGCCAACCTGCTACCGGATCACCAAACAGTAAAAACCGTACGATCAGCAGCAAGATTAATAAAAATGAAATACCGCATAATGCAATCCCTCCAACAGAAGCCAATGCCAGAGGCGTGGTGGAAAATGCAATAATTCCTTCTATGGAATATCCAAACAGTTTTAAAAATGACCATTTTGTATTTCCTGCTGAACGCTCTCTGTTTTCGTATGCGATATACTTCGTCTTAAAACCCACCCATTCAAAAATACCCTTACTAAAACGGTTGTATTCATTCATCTGCAGTATTGCATCCACTACCTGGCGCTTCATAAATCTGAAATCTCTTGCACCGTCTACAATACCCGTTTTAGAAATGCTGTTCATCAGTTTATAAAACCGTCTTGCGAAGAATGACCTCAGCTTTGGTTCGCCTTCACGGCTGCAGCGTCTGGTCGCCACACAATCATAGCCACCTGTTACAACAGCCTCATACATCTGTGGAATTAGATCAGGCGGATCCTGCAGATCTACATCCATCACCGTAACAAATGCTCCTTTTGCTTTCATAAGTCCTGAATAAATGCCTGCCTCTTTCCCGAAGTTCCTGGAAAATGAGATATAGCGAACTCTATCGTCTTTCTGATGCAGTTCACGTATAACAGACAGAGTTCGGTCACTGCTTCCGTCATCCACAAAAATAAATTCAAAGCAAAGGTTCTCCGGCATATTTTTTAGCATTTTTTCCATCTCATCATAGTAAATGGGAATGGCTTCTTCTTCGTTATAGCAAGGAATAACAAAGGAACACAGCTCTTTCATCTTTTCCATAATTACGCCTCCACCTCTATATTCCGCTACTTTGCAAGGTATACATCTCCATATTGAAGCCCAAACTGAAGTGCTTCTTCGTGTGAATTCAAATAAATATCCACATGGCCGTAAGGTGTTCCCCGGTCTTCCACCACATAAATTTTCCCGCCTATGATCAACCGTGTTCCAAAAGGCAGACCCGCCATCGCCACCGTCCTGCCCTGGGTTGCTGCAGTGCCGCTGGCTGTAGCTCCGTCGGCCCACTGTCCGCAGCAGATTGCGCAGTTACAGTAAGCAGTCAATTTGAAGTTGCCTAACAGTTCACCAAAATCCACCCTGGCTGCTGCAGTATAAGCAGAATCATAAGAAATACCTGCTTTTTGGTTTACTTTCTCAATCTGTTCATTATCAGTATCCGATATAATTCTAGTAGCCCAGACAGATTCCCCCCTGCTTACTTCTGCTGTAATAATTCCAATTTCGGAATTGGCTGCCTGTACCGTCTGTCCATTTCCGATATACATAACGACATGATAGATATAGCCATCTTTCGCATAGAAGATAAGATCTCCGGGCAAAGCATCTTCCACTGGTATCTTCGTGCCATATTGTGCCTGGTCTTCTGCAACTCTTGGAATGGAGTACCCATATGTACTGTAAATGGTCTGTACAAATCCGGAGCAGTCCGCTCCATTTGTCAGGCTCGTTCCTCCCCATACATAAGGATTCCCAACAAACTGCAGTGCGAAATCAACCATAGACGTTCGTATAGGGCCGGAAACAGATCCTTCTTTGACTGACGTAAACGTATAGTAAAGGCTTTTATTTTCCTCAGGCTTTTTCGTCATCTCAGCTGACAGAAGATGCTCCTCTCCCTCTTTTTCCACAATCTCCTTCGCTTCATCTCCCAGAATCATTTCATCACTTCTTACAAATCCTCTTACATCACCGGATTCTACAAACAGCCAGTCAGCATTATCATTAGCCAGTAAGTAACACAAGGTATCCTTCTTTAATTTTCCTACCGTTTCTGCACCGGCATCTGTGGATTCCATTACAGCAGTATTTTTCTGTGCTATCACATAAACCTTGTCTGCCAATGTCCTGCGGGTAGTAGTTCTTGTAAATGCAAGCGCCTTATTCTCCAGCGGATCAATGAGGGCTTTTGCATAAGTCAATGCCCCGCTTACTTCCTTCGATATTTGGTGCAAGTCACCTTGATAACTATCCTCACCCTGCGCTTCTGTTTCTGTATATTCTGACTTGGTTTGTCTGTCTTCCCCGGACTTTTGCATCTCTTCATCCGGCTCAGCTATGGATTCACTCTGCACCGTTTCCCTTTGCTTATCCTCTGATAACTCTTCCAGCAAGAGCGTATACGATACCTGACCGCTTATTTCAGATCCATTATCCGGTTTTTTCGGATTCGTTATTATTTGGGGTTTATCCTTTTTCTTATCTGTCTGCTTTTCGGTCTGTAAGTCTACCGAGTAGGATGTATTACTGTCCATTAATCGATCCAGGCTCAGTTCGTATTTCACAAAACTGCTTTCTCTTTGCTTGATTAGTGCCTCGACATCCTCACCGGTCTGAATCATCCCGCTCTTTACAAACCCTCTTACAACTCCGGATTCAATGTATGTCCATTCCCCTTCCTCTTTCAGGATATAGCAGATATCATCCATATTCATTCTCCCGGCTTTTCGTGAATCTTCCTTCATTTCTTCATAGACCGGTACCACTTCTTCGCTTGCCATAGCGGCTTTCTTCTTCACTGTTACGAAACGAAAGTCGTCTTCTATCCGGGGCAAACGGACGATCTGCTGGTTTGCCAGCAACTGTTGGTTTGATTGAAACTGCCTCTGGGTTTCAGCGGTTTCCGCTTGATCTTTCTTAATGTCTTCCTCTGCTTCGGAGCCGGGTTTCTTTGTTATATTGGTGTCTGTATCTGTTTCCGACGGAATTTCAGTATCTGTTCCTGGTAGGCTTTCCGGCTCTGTTCCGGGATGGCTTCCTGGCTCTGTTCCGGGTTCGCTGCCTGTATCTGTTCCTGGACGGCTTTCCGCTTCTGTTCCTGGCTCCTTTTCTGGCTCGCTTCCCGGCTCTGTCTCCGGCTTACTTCCCGGCTCTGTCTCCGGCTTGCTTCCCGGCTCCGTTCCTGGCTCGCTTCCAGTATCCGTTCCTGGCTCGCTTCCAGCATCCGTTCCTGGCTCACTCCCAGCATCTGTCCCGGATTCGCTTCCGGGCTCCGTCTCTGGCCTGCTTCCAGACTCTGTTCCAGAATCACCCCCGCCATCCATTCCAGGCTGGCTTCCTGCTCTCATCCTTGGCTGCTGTTCAGGCTGGGTTTCCTTACCCCCCGTTGACAGTATCTCTGCTCCTGCCCCGGAATCTCCCGTCAGGTTCCCGGCATAAACTTCAGGAAGTGAAGCCGCATTTACTCCATGTACCGGAATTGGCATTAATATAACAACCGTCAATAATACTGCAGCAGCCTTTTTATAATGCATTTACCATTCTCCTCTCCGGATCACCGTCTTATTGCGCTTCTTTTTCGTCGTCCAGATCTAACTGTGACAGATCACTCAATTCCTGAATATTTACCGTATTCCCTATGTAGTTAAACAGATCCTGGTAACTCTTGATTGCATTTTGCTGCATCATGCGGTATCTGTTATAATCCTCACTTACTGCCTGAATTACTTTACTGGCTCTTTCATTTGCCCTCTGCATAATTCTTTCTTCTTTTCTGATTGTCAGATCCAGTTTTACCTTTGCTTCCCGCTTCATGCTCTCTGCTTCAAATCGGGCATCCTCTAAAATTTCTGCTTCATCTGACCGAATTTTTGCAACATAATCAATTCCTTCCTGCTTGGCATCTTCTTTGATCTTTTCTGCTTCTGAACGTATTGTTTCAGCATCTTTACGGGCTTTCTCAATCAAATCAGCAATTTTTCTGTCTGCCTCTTTTTCCTTCTCATCTATCTGTTTTTTTACAGCGGTGAGATATGCATCTGCTTCCTTCTTCGCATTATCAAATATACTGGAAAACCGTTCCATATCCAGAATCTCTTCATTACTGCTTTTCACTTCCGATTCTTCTTTTTTCCTTACCGCATCTTCCCATACGGATTTTTCCCAGGCTTCTTTTTCTTTTACCAGTTTTTCCACAGCATCCTTCAATTGAACGTTTTCCTCCATCAAAGTATTCATTTCCTCTGAGACATCCGGCTTTCTGCTGCTCACCGCTATATCCTCCACGGCTTTATTCCAGTTTTCACTTTCTTTCGTCAATTCCGTTATTCTTTCTGTCAGCATTTCCTTTTCACGTTGTAAACTCTGGTATTGTTTTTTAAGATCTTCCAATTCTTTTCGTGTTTCATTGTCTGCTTTTAACTGTTTTTTCAGTAATTCTTTTTCTCTTCGCTGGTCTTCTAAGAGATTATTGAAATTCCCTACTTCCAATTGGCTATCCACCACTTGCTTATTTAAAGCCTTTATCTTAGTGTTTGCCTCCTCTAATCTATTATAAATACCTTCACATTCTTCTTCTTTTTCCTTTAACTCTTCATCAATGTCCGCAACTCCCTTTTGCAGGATTGCAATATACTTCTCTACTTCCTCTTTGTTATAACCTCTGCGTTCTTCTGAAAACGTCACTTTATTCATCTTCCTTATCCTCTCTTTACTGTTTTATTTCTGCCCAATCTATCGGACAGCCTGAACAACATAGCGGTCCTGGTTTGTTCCATCCCCCGTACAGGTTGAAAGCGTGAGCACTCTGTTGTCAATATTAAAGTCCTTTTTCTCTGTCTGAATACCCGAATTTAGACTCATCCGTTCTAAAAATGACAGATAATTATCATCGGGCTGTGCAAACAGGGTATAACATTCGTTTGCCACAGTTACTACCTGTGCTGAAAATATTTCATATCGGTAATTATTATCTTCCGTCAATATCCATACATAAGGATTTCTGTCATATGCTCCTTCTAACGTCATTTTTTTTAATTTCCCGAACATACTGCCATCCGCCATGTTATGTCCGTATATAACCGTATTGCAATCTTTAAAATCGTTTGAATTCTCCCAATCCATAAATATGGAACCAGCAAAATTGTAGTTTCCTTCTATCGTTCTGTGCAGGTAATAGTCATTATCTTTTCCTTGTACCACCGGATAGCTGATATCCAATGCTTCAATATAAATCCATGCCAGTATCTGGGAGTTCTTTTGCTTCAGGGTTTTAAAATCCACGCTTATAGGCGCTGTTAATTTATTTTCTTTCGCCGGCGTTTCACCTGCATTTTTTCGTATGCCGTCTTTTTTTTCTTTCTCAATGGTTTTCATCTGTTCCGGGATCTGTTCTACAACTTCTTCCTCAAGCTTTTGATACTCCTCTTTCCCATCTGAATAATCAGCATTCGTCTGATATAATTGAAAAAAAGAATATATCATTATAAAAATTAAAACGAGGATGAGCAGATTGAAAATTTTATTGGAGATGCCTTTTTTCTCCTCAATTTCCGGCCTGTTTTTTAATTCAAAGCTTTTTAATTCTTCTTCCAGTTCCTGCTTTCTGCGTGCCATCTTTTCTGCCCCTCTTCTGTTTTAACCTCTGGGCTGTTTTCTTTCTCCAAAAATAAAAACTATCCGCTATTTCTGTGTAACAGATACCCGTAAACAACATTAGTAAAAGTAAAACAAGTGCCAGTCTGCTTGATGCATGCCAGATCTGCCAGAACAGATGCTGGTATCCGGTCAGCGTAATTGTTCCATAATTGTATTTGTAAATACCAAGCTTTTCACTTAGATTATCTACCAGCAGAAATGTAATATCCGACTGTTCTATCTTTGTCACAATTTTGCTTCTGCTAAAAGCCAGACCCATGGAATAAGTATTATCCATTACTGTCTGGTTCCCGGTAATTCGATAAGATACCGGATTTTCGGGAATATTATGTATCAGTACATAGTCTGACAGATCATTTCCCTTCTCTTCCTCCATTACATACCGTACCTTCTGCAGCTGGTTTCCTTCATTGTCCAGATAATAAATATCATTCCCTTTTTGTCCAAAATACCAATTCTCCTGACCCCCGTCGGAAAGTATGGTATAACTCTTGCTGTTCCTGCTGTCTGCTGCATAAATTGTCTTTCCATAACCCACATTGTCATATTCAATCGGTATAATCTCCTGACCCTGGTAATTCGCAGCTCCAACCAGACCTTTTTTGTCTGTTATGCGCAATGCATCTACATGTCCATTAAAAAATTCAATATCGTCATATACAAAATCCAGTATTTTATCTCCACCTGCCGTAAAAGCTCCGTATTTTCCATTTCTTTCGCAGATAAATACCCTTTCTGTCTCTTTTTCTTTTGTGTTATTCTCATCATTGTATAAAATACTGTCCAGATACTCGGCAACCACAACACCACTGTTGGTTACCAGCGTTCTGCCCTTGTCACCCTGATATACAAAATAACTGTTTTGAAAAATAAACCGGGACTTTTCATTTGTCGAATTAAAAAACCGATCCTGTTCTCCTTTTCCAATTCGGAACAACTCACGATTCTGATAATTCTTTACAACATAATCCTTACCGTCATCATAAGTAATCAGTTCCGATGTAATCATACAATCCGTTTCCGCCCCAACATCACATAATAGCGTGCCATCACCAGCATTATATACACGGTAAAAAGTATCTTTTGTATCGATCAGCAGCTTATTATCTTGGGCAAAAACCGGCATATCTACATTCTCTGTTCTGGGACCCTCGAAGGTTAAAATAATATTTTCATTTCTGTCCTCCAGTGTACAGGTTCCCTTAAAAATTCTCAGCCTTCTGTCCCCTCCGTCAACATACCGGTTAACACCGTCATAATTTCCTGCTACTCCTTCATAGTTTTGAATATCCATATTGCCTGCCTCAGCAGCATCTGTATCTGTAGTGTCCCTATTCTCGGATTCACCATTATCTTCAGCTTCTCCGCCGGCTGAATTTCCTGTCGTATCTTCCGCTTCATTACCGGATTCCGTTACTCCATTTCCAGCTCCGCCAGTTCCTTCTGCGTTATTATTTCCGGCACTATCTGTAGTTTCCGAACTGCCCTCTGTCCCACTCTGTTCTTCCGTCTGTCTGTCCTCTGTTCCGCTCTGTTCTTCCGTCTGTCTGCCCTCTGTTCCGCTCTGTTCTTCCGTCTCACCTTCCTCTGTGCTGTTTTCCTGAAGTTCGCTTTCCTGAAGTATATCTTCTGTCTCAGGTTCCGTTTCCCGTTCCTGTATCTTTTCTTTATCTAAGTTCCCGCTATCAAAGAAATATCTGGTAACGGTTCTGGTATCTTCATGGATTACTCCGATATATCCGCCGTCATCACTCATTGTTAAGCTGTCATATTCTAACGGGATCAGCGTTTCACCTTTTTCCGTTATTACTCCATATTTTTTATAAGCATAATATCCTCCGCCTGCCCCCGCATTGGAAAGTTCACCGGTTCCTGCAATAAACTGGTTCTCCTGTGTTTTTTGTAAAAACCCGTATTCTTGTGGAATTACAGTCTCATTTTTATCATTTACAATTCCAACCTTACGGTCGGAGATCACCCAGAATAAGTTTCCTTCGTGATACATCCCATCTTTGATTAATTCTCCGGTCCACGGATCAAATATCGTAGATTCGAATGGGAGTACCACCTCTCCTTCGTAGTTGAGCGCTCCTGATTTACCATTCTCTGAACTCGTAGCAATAATCAATCTGCTGTTCTCGTCGGTTACCACATTAGAGACTTTTTCATTAAACCAGGTAATCTTACTACGGTTAAACCAAATTCCACATTGACTCGCCAGCATACATACAAGGCACACTGCTATAACTTGCTTAATAAGCCGATGGTAAGACTTCTTTTGAAACAAATATTTTAAATTTAGATTTTTAAGTCTTTTTTTAATCTTCATTTCCCTTTTCCATTTCCGTTATCTGTCCGCCGCTATTTTCCTTTGCATCTCTTCTTCTGCTGCAGATGCACAACAGAACCATAACTGTCAGACTGAGTAAACTGATCCCAAGGCCCGCATATAAACCTGGCGAAGTATACTTAAAAATAACTTCATGTTCTCCTGTTTCCAGATCCAATGCGATCAAAGACTGATTAATCGGCGTTATTTCAGCCTCTTCCCCGTCTATAAAAGCTCTCCATCCTTTTTCATAAGGAATAGTGGTAAATAGAACTCCATCTTTTTCTGCATGTACCTTTCCTCTGACGTACCCATCCCTGCCTTCTTCAATCAGAAGCGATTCACTGTTCAAATCTTCAAATGCCCGGTCCATCTCCTTCTGATGATATGCATACATAGAAAGGCTGATCTTGCCAAATGTCACACTCTCTTCCTGGATCCCTATCTTCAGAGTTATCTTATCTCCCTTTTTTACATCTCCCACATGATAGAAATGATTGCTCAGCTGCTTATCTGCAATTAACTCATCATTTATAAAGATCTGGACTCCGGATGTATAAGCTGCTGCCAGACGCAGATACAGATCTTCATCCTCTTTTACTACTGCTTCAAAGACGATATGATCCTTTCTGCTGCCTTCTGCAGATAGATATCCAAACTGCTGGTTATCAATAATCTGAACCTCCACATCATTCTGCTCTTTTAACTGAAACTCCTGCTCCATGAACACCTGATATTGTTTGCCCGTCATCAGATGCAGCAGCTGCGACTGATTATAAAAATAATCGGCATTCAGAGATTTCCAGTCCCTTACCTCGGGTTCACACATATATGCTATTGGCAGTATCTGCTTATTTTCATATACATCAACATTTCCGGTCTGTGTACTAAGTTCATAACGGTTATCCAGACGACTGGCATCACCATTTAATACCAGTATATTTTTCAGACCAAAAAGTGTATTAATAACCGGCGTTCCACTGGCATATCCAAAATGATTACTGCTGAAAGAAAAACCAATATTCCCAAGAAATGTTGCCATTGTGCTGTTTACCATAGATCCAAATAAACCAGTGCCGTACAAGTTATACGCCATCCCCTCATTTTCTACTGTAGGATTTGACAATTCCTGCCGGTAAAGATCCTTACCAAGTAATTTTCTCGCTTCATAGACATCATTCTGGCTCCTGTAAAAGTCAGTAACGGTAATTCCGCCCTGCAGTTTACTTCCAGTTACAGCACTTGCCAAAAGCTCCAGGCATATAACAGATATCATGATTCCCATTACGAATTTCCGGTCTTCTGCTTTTATTACGTACCAGATCTGCATAATCATATATCCTGCTGCTAATGCCACGCTAAACCAGAACATTTTAATTGAAATATGCTGCAGAACATACAGGGCAGATAGACCTGCGATGACGCAGATGTCAGCCAGCAGGATCTGCCACAGGGGATACTTCTTTAAATTGCAAAAAGCTTCATATGCCAGTAACAGAACTACAAAAATTAATAAAAATACAAAACGGTTCGGAATTCCGACCTGATTATGAAAACCATGCCAGATAAAGTTAAGGCATTTTTCATTCGTGCTTAAAAATAACAGCAGTATGAGCCCAGCCATTTTTAATTTGCTGCTTATCTTTATTCCCCTTTTAAAAAAATAAAGTAAAGCAAGTCCTAACATAGCAATTCCAGTGTATAAATTTGCATTATAGGAAGCATTATTCACAACAGAAACCGGATCAGAGAAGGCAAATATCCCCCCTTCTTTTCCAGCTAAAATATTAGAAAATGTCGTCATTAATTCTATTTGTGGCAGTTGTTCATTTACGGAGGTCTGAGACACTCCAATATATGCCGGTATAAGAACCAGGCAGGCCATTCCTGCCGCTAAAACAGAAGAACCGGCAAACAAAAATCCACGCTTAAAAAAGCATTTAATATTTTCAAACTCATAAAAGAAAAACCATATTACTAAAAAAATGCAGATCATATAAGTAATGTAAAAACTGCTCCATAAAGAAAGCGACAAACTAACGGCATATAACTTCCATTTACCATTTTTCAGCAGTTTCTCCAGACCTGTAAGTATCAGAGGAAACAGTGCAAGACTGTCCAGCCACATAATATTAAAAGAATACCCAATCATAAAACTGGACATGCCGTAAGCGCATGCAAATGGTAAAATTCGTAAATCATGTTTATTTCCCCGGCTGCCAATATAAAATGCGAAACTGAGGCTGCACAGGACCAGTCTTAAACCGATCAAAAAATTCATTGCAAAATCCAGGCCATCTGCTGGAAATAAAAGTATGATCAAATTCAATGGAGATGAGAGATAGTAAGACCATAAGCTCAAGAAATTAAATCCCATACCTCCGCCAAATGAATATTGTAAAGACTGTCCTTCTAAGAGACGTTCTCTATACTGGCCCATAAATGGATAATACTGATGAATTGCATCATTTGTCAGAAATGAATTATTACCAAAAGGAGCATATCCCATAAATATAGAAATCAAGACCCAGAACAAAGCCGAGACTGCAAGTACGATTACATACACACGATTTTCTTTTATCCATTCTTTCCAGTTAAATGATTGTTTTGCATTCATTTTTTCTTTTTTTTGCTTGTGTGTAAAAAGTTCCATTCCTGTACTCCTTTTATTTCATCAGACTTATTTTATGAAAAGGAAAAACCCGTGCAACAATGTGTCCGTCAATTTTCTCCTTGGGAATCGTCCCTATTTCACTGTATCTGCTGTCCATAGAGACCGTTCGGTTATCTCCCAATAAAAAATACTGCCCCTTAGGAACTTTGGCTGGATAGTGAATATCACCCGTAACAATCGTGGTATCCATAATATAATCCTCTTTTAATTCTTCTCCATTGACATATAAATTACCAGTCAGTGGATTTATATCAATCACATCACCGGGCACCCCTATTACACGCTTTACCAGTTCCTCTTCCATTCCTTTTCCGGAATGACAAATCACAATATCTCCCCTTTTAGGTTCATATCCCAACTTTATGTATATCAATAAATTTTTATTTTGCAGCGTAGGCTCCATACTCTCACCATGAACTAACGCAAATCCGCCTACTGTTAAATTTATCAGAAAAATAACAAGCCCCACTGCTGCCATTTGAAGAAAGAAATAGAGCCACTCTGCAGCTAATTTTTTCTTTTTCTCAATCTGATTTTTCACTATAATTACCCTAATTCTGGATTACTATGGTCATTGCTGCTTTCATCGTTCCGGTCACTTCTTTTCCGTCCACATCGTAGACATAATAGGTGAGTGTAGCCGGATATGCACCTTTTGGCAGGTTTTTGGTAAGTTTAATTGTGGGGATATACTGCTCAGGATAAATGAGGTCATCACTGCGGTACAGCTCTGATCCATCCTCATCTAAAGTTAAAGCTACCGTACACGGAAAACTATTGCCCGGGCTGTTTACAATATCTACCTTGCCCTTTGAAGTTCCATTCTGAAAAATCGGCTGGCTATTTACATTAACTGTAAACATAGATTCATCTATTTTCTGCTGCAGTGCATCTCCCAATTCCCCTTCCTTCATTCCTTCCGGCAAGCCATTCATAATAGCTCCTTCTGCAGCTATACCTGCAGTTTCGGCTTCATCTGCTGTATTGTTTTTAAACTTTGATGAAAGCGCAAACGCTGTGGTTGAAAGTATCAGAACAACTGCAATCAGCAGAACCCATTTTCCTTTTGACTTTGGCTCAGGCTCATGCATTTCCGTTGTTTCTTTTTTTTGTTCCTCCAGTTCTTCTTCATAAGCCTTGTTTAATTCATCTAGTTTCATCTGTTTTATAATCTCCTTTAAATTTCTATGACTGTGTCATCTATCTGCCTGCTCATGGGTTTCAATAGTAGCTGTCACCTGGTGTTCCCCTACCACTGTCTCCCCCTTTTCGTCATAAAATGTATAATAAATCGTTGCATTATAGATTCCTTTTTCAGCTGGCAATCCGGTGAGTTCTGCATCTTCCACGCTGTCGCCAGGTTTTATCAACTCTGACTGATAGAGATAAGCCTCTTTTTTCTCATCTATAGACAACTTAATTTTAAGGGGATATGCACAATAAGGTGGATTTGCTAAACGCAGCGCAACCGTTTTTCCATCCGCTTTTACATCTAAACTGGTATTCACATACACATAAATCTGACCTTTATCTACACTTTTATTTTTCCAGTCTGCTTTTTCTTCTTTAGTGATGAAAGATGGATATTTATTTCGGATATCACTGCTGTTCATTTTGTTCACTCCCAGAAATATTCCTCCTATTATTACAAGAATCAACGCAGGAATTACGGCAGCCAAAATATACAATTGCTTTTTTCTTCCCACTATATTTCTTTTTTTCTTACCCGCTCCCCTATTTTTCGCTCTTTCCGGGGGCTTACCGAATTCTTCCTTTACACTCTTGGAAGATTCAAATTCTTTTTCCAGCTGCTCCAATGCGGAGAGTCTTCTGTTTTCATCCATGATCTACCTCTTTAAATTATTATCGTCAGCCTGATAGGCTGACGAAAAATATTCTCCAATATGCATTTGGGAACTCCCCGCCTATTGTTTGTTTCTTGCAGTTCTCTGTTTTAACACCACTGCTAAAATGATTACTGATACAATCAGTAAAACCAGAAATATCAGATTTCTGTTTAAATCTCCGGTTTTTGCATTCTGAGTCAGCTTATCATTTAGTCCATTTCCAACCTGAGTGGTTGATGGTTTTGAAGATTTAGATGACGAAGACTTACCTGATGAAGCTGTACTTCCATTCTTTGCCTTTACCGTACCATCAACATCCACCTTTCCATTTCCCTGCACAGGTTCTTTATTCCCGGGAGATTGCTGCTGAATTGTTTTGCTCTCTGCTTCAGCCGCATAAGCTCTGTACGGTAACGTTAAAAGCAGAGAAATCGACAACAAAATTCCCAGCAGCAAAAAGATATTAGTTTTACTCGCTTTTCTTCCTATCCTTTCTTCCATAAAGTCCTCCTTGTATTGTAATTTTCAACGTGGCCCCTTGAGAAACAGCTGCATCTTTTCAGCTGTTTCTCAAGGGGTCAAGTATTTCTCAACCCCAGTTTAAAAAATAAGTAGCCAACGTATTTTTTGTTTTTTAGACTGTCCATTTTAATGAATGGACAGCCATCATATGTATTCAGTTATTATTTGTTGTAGCTATAAACCATATTCAATTTGAAATTACTTTTCAGTTCTTTGCCATCTTCGTAGCTTGAAGCAAATTTAGTTGTAACACCTGCTGCAGTTCCATTCTGGTCAGCAAAAAATAAATCTGTTGAAGATGGATTTACAGCATCTCCTGCTGCTCTTGTTCCTGCCGCTAAAGTTCCTAATGCTGCCTTGTTTAAATTAGCACCTAAATCCTGTGCTGTTCCACCCTTCAGGTTCAGATAAACACCGGCAACCTGATTTGAATCTTCTGCTGCATTGATGCCGCTTACAACTTTAAAGTCTCCTGTTGCATTTGCTTTCGTTACTGCTACACTAACTGTCTTAGGAACCGGCACTTTACTAGACTGGATATAACAGGACTGATTTAAAATCGTACCTTTTACTGATTTATCACTGGAAGTAAGCTGAATATTAGCATCAGTACCATCACCTGCTACCAGGAAAGAAAGGTATGTAGGTGCAGTTATAATAAGCTGAGCAGAATCTTCTGTTCCATCGCCGCCCCAGTCTGTTGAAGAACTGTTGCTGTCCAAAGGTTTTCCTGATCCTGTATAGCTTGGAAGTGAAGGGTTAACAGAGCTACCATTAGAATCAATAACTGCATCTTTAGTCAGCCAACCGTCTACATCCACACTTGCTTCTGCATTTGCCGGAGTGTTATCTCCCGCTGTTCTTTGATTTAAAACCTGATCCGGTGTGGCTGCAAATGCTCCAATTGACATGGATGCCGCCATTGCTACTGTTAAACCTAACGCGATAAATCTCTTCTTGTTTTTCATATGTTTCTTCCTCCTAAATTAAGTTTGGCTACTCTATATAATTAACGCCATTGGCTGTTAATCCGTTATTATTGTCCGCTTCCAAATGAAAATGAAAGCTTCATAGTATGAAATCCATTTAATACAATAGTATTGTCTGTAATATCACTGGGCTCCTGATAATAGCGCTTTGTCTGCGGATCTGTATATGCACTTGGAACTGCCAGCTGAATCTTAGATTCACCATATGGTGCTCCGAACCAGACTTTATCTACAGTTCCCGCACTATCATCTAATGAGATTCTTTGCTGTCCATCCACATTCGCCAATGCTTCTAGCGCTACCAGGGGATGAGTAGAAGGCTTCGCCATCTGTTCCGCAGTTACCATTGCAAAATCAACTAATGAGTAACTGGACGTGGCACGTGTCTGAATTCCTTTATAACCCACATTTGCCACATGCTGCTTCTTGCCATAATCCTTTTGCTGTCCATCGATTAAAATGGAATCTTCAAATGAAGCACTTTCATTATTTAAAACAGCAGGAGGCGCAATAAATCCTTTTTCTGTTCCATTCAGACCGCTGGTATAAATATTAAAGATAATTCTTGTAGGAACGGTTATTTTTAATTGATTAACCGCTTCCGGAACGCGGACTGCCTGATAGCGGCCATAAACTCCGCTTGTATCCGCTATATTAGTTCCTGTCAGCCCGAATGTTTTACCATAAAGGTTATTTGCACTATAGGATGGGTCCAGGTACTTAGTATCCTGATCCCCTTCTGCAAGTCCTCTGACAAAGGCTTTTCCGGTTACCGGGTCGGTAACAGCTACATCATCTTTTAGCCATGTACCATCTATATTATCTAATACAGAGATCATCTGATAATTACCTGGTATGGTAAATGCGGCCCCCTTAATACTTAAGTCTAAGTTTTCAGAAACTTTGCTATATAAGGTAAGATCCAGTTTTTTAGCTTTTCCTGTAATACCCTGGATTGGTTCTTTTCCCTTATCAGCTGCAGCACTCACCGTACATCCTTCATTGATCTTTATACTTGTAACATTTTCGCTGATAACAAGTCCTTCACCGTTGATATTTGTAAAAAGATTATCCATATCGCCAGCATTGCTTCCAAACGTCACCATACCATAGTTATCCAGATTCAACTGCTTAGCGCTTACACCTTTTACTGTAATATTAAATTTTTTATCTTCTGACCCTTCAATAATTACACTTTTATCAGCTTTTCCTATTATCTCTAACTCATGGATGTGATCCGTATTACAGCTTACAAAGGCATTGTTTGTCATAACAATTGTCTTACTTGTAACCGTGAAACCACTTGTAATATTCTCATTCTTTGCATTTTTTAATGTTCCTGCGGCAATGTCTAAAACAAGCGGGCATACGTCTGAAATTGTATTTGACCATTTTGCTGTCAAAGTCACATCCTGAGCAGGCATCCGAAAGGTATCATTAGGGTTTAACTGCTGTTTCTCCTCACTGCCTACTAAAACTGGTACACTACTTTCCCATCCCGCAAATATCCATCCTGCTCCTGGAGATGTCAGCCCTTCTTTACCCAGAACAACGACATAAGCATCTGTCTGGTAAGGGCTATTGCTATCCGTTATACTGCCGCTTCCGTTTCCTGCACTGTAGAGTACTTTATATGTCATCTCCCAATGTGCATATAAAGTAACATCTCCCGTGGGAGTATAAGGTGCTTTTACTTGGGTGCCGCCTTCTGCTTCCGTAAACCATCCCTTGAAAATATAATGCTCCGGATGTTCTGCTGTTGGGAAAGAAGCAACCGCATCTCCTTTTAAAACGGTATCACTAGCTTTTTCCGGAGTACCGCCATTTCCGTCATAAGTCACCGTATACCCGTCTTTAGCTGTCCATACCGGATAAAGTATCAGGTTAGTCAGATCTTTAATCGCATCTCCCGGCTGGTACTCTGCCGTCTCTGCTCCGGAAACCGTACTCCATCCACCAAATTCCTTACCTTCCGGTGCTGTAAAATTAGGCATCGTAAGAGGCTGGCTTGTATTCTGTGTGGGATCATTATTCAGAATTTTAGCATTTTCTGCATCTTCATCTGAATAATAGATCTGTTGATATTGTGCTGCTCCATCTGAATCATCGAATTTATACAGCATTTTTTTACCTGGTATTGTAATACTTCCCAACGTAACATGACACCGCTCTGAAACAACCTCCTCGCCTGTCTCAGCGGATATTCCGTAGACTTTAGATTCATTATCCTCCTCACTAAAGTAATCACGAAGACGTACATTTTCAATCACTTCTCCTGGTTCAGCTGCAAAATTATAAAAATATAATTGAAATTCGTGATATCCAGTACCATCTTCCCCAGGTGTAAGCACACCACCATTCACATTCCACCATTTAAAAAGCTGTCTCAGGCTGTACAATCCCATTGATGCATCTTCTGGCAATTCATAATAGGGTCCCCCCGTCAGTGGTCCTAACTCCGGAGCGTTTTTAAGCTCCGGTAACGGAAGCCTCGAAGGCCATGACCATTCCAGGACTCCACTTTTTATTTCTTTTAATTTAGCCGGATCGGTAATTACTCTTACATTCATAGTTGCATTATATCTTCCGTCTGCCAAGTTTGGATCTCTATCTGCCCTTGTATCGAATACTTTATAATCTACCCAATTTCCTTCCAGATGTTCTTCGCCTTTCCAAACCGGATAAAGAGTAAGATTCGATACCTTGTAAGATCCATCTGAATTTTTTTCTTCCAAAGAAGTACCTGGCTGGTATTCCGGATTTTTTGAATTAGGAGTTGTACTCCAACCCAAAAATTCTTTATCCTGCACGACAGGAAAACCTGTAGCTTCAATATCCAGTATTGTTTTACCAATTAATTCTTCATCTGTTTTATAACTCTGGGTATAAACCTGACTTCCCTCTGCGTTCGTCTTGTAAATAATCGATCTTCCAGGAATTCTTATATTGCCGATTGTAACCGTTTCTCTGACCGAGTCTACACCTTCATTCGTTGCCGGATTCATTAATTCAAGTGTACTTACTCCCGAATCCGGACTAAAATAATCACGTACTCTGACTCCTTTGAATACTTCTCCCGGCACTGCTTCAATATTTGAGAAAGCTAGTTGAAACTCTTTGTACCCGGTTCCATTTTCACCCGGAGTCAAAGCACCGTTAACATCATCATTAACAAATTTAAAAACTTGTCTCAGGCTTCGCAACCCCATTGCTTCATCTTCTGGCAGCTCATAATAGGGACCTCCATGCTGTGCTCCAAGAGGTGGTGTATTAAGAAGTTCTGGAATCGGCAGCCGTTTCTGCCAAGACCATTCCACACCTCCCCCTATAATATATTTTACTTTTTCACGATTTACTGTCAGTCTTGCAGTCAATGTTGCATCATATTTACCCTGTACATTTTCAGTGGCAACCGTATCGAAAACAGTACATATAACACCAAAATCATCTTTTGGAACTGCCTCCCTATTATTAGCTGCAAATGCATTCCCCGCCATGGAACTAATAAATGTAAAGCACAGAAGTACTGCCAGATACTTTTTTAATTTTTTATTCTTAAACATAAACTTTCCAACACTCCTCTCTAATTTACAATTATAGCTTCCAGAAGCTCCACATCCTGTGGAGTAATACGAATAGTTCCGGTTGTAGCTTCACTGTTCATATCGCCCATTATTTTCTGATAGGCATACTGGTCAAGTTTTACACCTGGGTCTCCACTTATATATGCCTCCAACATTACTATATCAGAAGCCCTGATATTACCATTCAGATCCACATCTCCTGAAGAAAT
>OKWQ01000058.1_pt1 | contig 149689 bp, 107 predicted proteins | sample 1607071 | NCBI WGS metagenome assembly OKWQ01 (sample SAMN07501039, study PRJEB24779) | human gut metagenome
TGCCAGTTTCCCACACCCATCTTTCCGTACACTACCTACATCTACAAAGCGTCATTCCTCAGCTAAACCCAAATTTATCATGTACGCTCCAAGTTGCACCTTGATGTTTCCCCAACTTAGCAGTACAATAAAAGCAATGCAAATTATCAAGGAGGTACATCATGTACAGAGAACAAATTGACGCATATATTGATGCACATAAGGAACAACTGATTGACGATGTGATGAAGCTTGTCAGAATTGACAGCCAGAGAACACAGGAGGAACCGGGAAAACCATATGGGGAAGGACCGGCAGAAGTACTGGAAGCTGCAAAAGAACTGATGGATTCTTATGGATTTGCAGTCAGGAATTATGAAAATCGTGTTGTGACCGGGGATTTTAATGAAAAAGAGAAACAGCTTGATATTCTGGCACATTTAGATGTGGTACCGGTGACAAAAGACTGGACTGTTACAGAACCGTTTAAGCCGGTGATCAGAGATGGAAAAATATACGGAAGAGGTACGGCAGATGATAAGGGACCGGCAATGGCAGCCTTATATGCCATGAAGGCTATCAAAGATCTTGGGATTGAACTGGATTATAATGTACGGTTGATTCTGGGATCGGATGAGGAGTGTGGTTCTTCTGATTTGGTGTACTATTATGGAATTGAAAAAGAGGCACCCATGAGTTTTACCCCGGATGCAGATTATCCGGTAATTAATATTGAGAAAGGGCATTTTTCGAAAAAATTTCATGCTGCCTTTGAAGACTGTGAAGCTTTGCCCAAGATTGTGAAAATCCAGGGCGGAGATAAGGTAAATGTAGTTCCTGCAAATGCAAAAGCGGTTATATTGGGATTAGAGGAACAGGCGGCGTTAGATGCAGCGAAAAAGGCAGAAAATGAGACAAAGGTTAAGTTTACCGTTACGAAAAACCAAGAAGAGATTGTGATAACTGCTAAGGGTGTAGCAGGACATGCCTCCACGCCGGAGGTTGGAAACAGTGCATTGACTGCGCTGCTGCAGCTGCTGGCGGGACTTGAAGCAGCACCCAGCCAGGGATTTGACAGAATCAGGGCTTTGGCAGAGCTCTTTCCTCATAATGACTATTATGGAAAGGGCATGGGAGTTGATATGGAAGATGAAATATCCGGAAAGCTCACCATGAACCTGGGTGTATTTCAATATTCTCCAACAAGCTTAAGCGGACAGTTTGACAGTCGTGTACCAATTTGCGGTACAGAAGAAAATGTTACAAGGGTTGGGAAAAAGAATATGGAAGAAGCAGGGCTTACAATGGAAGAGGGACCGATGACCCCGCCTCATCATGTTCCAGGTGATTCCGTATTTGTTCAGACGCTGCTTGAGAGCTATGAGACTTATACCGGAATAAAAGGAAAACCATTGGCAATCGGCGGAGGTACTTACGTTCACGGGCTCGAGCGTGGTGTTGCATTTGGCTGCATGGTACCGGAAGTGGATAACCATATGCATGGGGATAATGAGTTTATGGATATCGACATGCTGGTCACGAGTACGAAAATTTTTGCAGATGTCATTGTAAAGCTCTGTAAAAAATAAAATAGGAACAGGCAGGACATTATGGATTACACAGGAATTGTGACGGCGCTGGTAAAGTTATTTATTTTAATTGCATTAGGGTATTATCTGAAAAAAAAAGACATTCTGGACGAGAGGACAACCTCGAAGCTGACAACACTGATTCTTCGTTTTGCATGTCCTGCGCTTATTATTAGTTCGGTAAGTACCGGACAGATCGGTGATAAAGGGGTTGTTATTAAAATATTCCTGGCAGGGGCGTGCTTATATGCCCTATTGCCGGTTTTTTCTTATTTTGCAGTGAAGCTGCTTCGGGTGCAGAAGGAAAAAGAAGGTATTTTCAGGACACTTTTGATTTTTTCCAATACATCTTTTATGGCATTTCCCATTTTAGATGCGCTTTATGGTAAAAGCGCAATTTTTTACTGCACCGTAGTACATATGTTTTTTAATATTCTTATCTATACCTATGGGATTCGCCTGATTACAGGAGAACGGATGAAAAAAGGCGGATTCCATATAAAAAAGATTTTGAATCCCGGGGTTGTGGCAAGTTTCCTGGCATTGGTTATTTTTCTCCTGGATATCCCCGTACCGGGGGTTATTGGAGAGACATTAGGCACCATCGGATCCATTACCACACCACTCTCGATGATGATTCTGGGAAGTCTGCTGGCGGGTTATTCTATGAGGGAGATTTTTTCGGAAAAGAAGCTGTACGGAATTGTACTGATAAAACTGCTGGTTTACCCTCTATTGTGCCTGCCCATTGCCCGCTTTTTGTTTCCGGATCCGGTAATTGCAGCAAGTATCATATTGTCCATAGGTATGCCTACAGCATCCATGGTTGTAATGTTCTCAGAGCAATATCAAAAAGATGTAAAAACAGCGTCGTCCGGTGTGATTTTGACTACGGTTTGTTCTCTAATCACAATCCCTGTTATTTATATTTTCTTTCTAAATTAAAGCGTGTTTGAAAATTCATTCCAGCCATCTGCACGCCCCGTTTTGTGTGGAATTTGCTCCGGGAATAGTCAGCACAGCCATCTGCGCCTCGTATTTGCAGAACAAATTACCTAAAAGTGTGATGAGCAGCTGTTGGAAAGCAATTTTCAAACATGTTATAAGAATTTTGGGTTTTGATGACGGATTAATTCCCATACGATTTGCTATGTGTTAAAAAATATACAATAAATATCCCCCACACGGGCTTGTGGGGGGTATTTTTTACTGATATACTCTCGTTACATGATGCAAAATACGTATCAGATTTTGTCGTTTCTGTCGGTTATGATCGCTTTTGCGGGAATGAATTATCAAATACGCTTTAAGACAGTTACGGTTACACATAAACACAACGGGAGGAAAAAAATGAAGAAAAGAATTGTCAGTATCGTATGTGCATGCTGTATGGTAATCGGGCTTACAGCCGGATGCGGTGCATCTGGTAACGGAAATGAAACCAATGCCCAGACAAGTGCCAAAACAGAAAGTTCAAGTGAAGCAAAAACAGAGAATGAAACAAAGCCTGAAAATGAAACAAAGGCGCTGTCAGAGTCAGCAAAGGGATCAGAAGACGCGGAAACTGCGGCAGACAGCAAGGATTCAGTTGTAGTGACCATGCCCACAACATCAGAACCAGAGTCTGGTTTTGACCCGGCATATGGCTGGGGAGCAGGCGAACATGTACATGAGCCATTGATTCAGAGCACATTGACGGTTACAACTACGGATTTGAAAATAGACAAAGATCTTGCTACGGATTACTCAGCCAGTGAAGATGGATTGACCTGGACCGTAAAAATACGTGATGATGTAAAGTTTACAGATGGCGAGAAGCTTACAGCGAAGGATGTTGCATTTACATATAATAATGTTAAAGAAAAAAGTTCCGTTAACGATTTTACCATGTTAAAAGAGGCGGTTGCGGTAGATGATACAACGGTAGAATTCCATATGGAAAAGCCATTTTCAATCTGGCCTTACACCATGGCGATCGTGGGAATTGTTCCGGAACATGCTTATAATGAAAATTACGGACAGAATCCAATCGGATCCGGACGCTATATTATGAAGCAGTGGGACAAAGGTCAGCAGGTGATCTTTGAGGCTAATCCGGATTACTATGGAGAGGCACCGAAGATTAAGAAGGTAACGGTTTTATTTATGGAAGAAGAAGCAGCACTTGCAGCAGCTCAGGCGGGACAGGTAGATGTGGCTCATACGGCAGCTTCCTATGCAGACCAGCAGATCAGCGGATATAATCTGTTGTCGGTGGCAAGCGTGGATAACAGAGGTTTTAATCTGCCAACGACGAAACCGGAAGAAAAAGACGGTGTAACTTACGGAAGTGATGTGACATCTGATATTGCAATTAGAAAAGCGATAAATATCGGTATTGACCGGGATGAGATGATTCAGAATGTATTAAATGGTTACGGTACACCGGCATACAGCGTATGTGATAAAATGCCATGGTATAATGCGGATTCCCAGGTGCAGTACGATCTGGAAGGTGCAAAGAAAATTCTGGATGACGCCGGCTGGAAAGAAGGCAGTGACGGAATCCGTGAAAAGGATGGTGTCCGTGCTGCATTTACGTTAATGTACAGTACCGGAGATTCCGTGCGTCAGGCATTAGCAGAGGATACTAAGAATCAGCTGAAAGAATTGGGCATGGATATAACTACCGAAGGAGTAGGCTGGGATGTCGCTTATGACAGAGCACAGTCAGAGCCTCTTGTATGGGGATGGGGCGCACATACGCCGATGGAACTTTACAATATCTACCATTCTATGCCGGATACCGGACTTGCACAGTATTCTCCATATGCAAATGAAAAGGTAGACAAGTATATGGATGAAGCTTTAGAAGCATCCAGTCTGGAAGATTCCTACGAACTGTGGCAGAAAGCTCAGTGGGATGGAACGGATGGAATTACCCAGGAAGGTGATATACCGTGGATCTGGTTATGCAACGTAGATCACCTTTACTTTGAAAGAGATGGATTAAAGGTAGCAGATCAGAAAATTCATCCTCATGGACATGGATGGTCCATCGTAAATAATGTTGACCAGTGGAGCTGGCAATAATTCAGAAAAATAAAATAAGCAGTTAAAAGGTTGGCCTGCCAATCCGGAAAATATTTCCGGATTTACAGGACAACCTTTGGTGCATTTTGAAAGGACTAAAGATTTGAAGGGGAATTGTTTATTTATAGGTAAAAATTTGATACGGATGATCTTGCTTCTGGTTGCGGTAAGCATCGTTGCATTTGCGTTAATCAGCGCCTCGCCTATTGATCCTCTCCAGGCAAATGTAGGGCAGGCGGCACTTGGAAGCATGAGCCAGGAACAGATTGCAAAACTACAGGAGTACTGGGGTGTAGGCCAGCCTCCGGTAGAACGGTACCTTTCCTGGGCAAAAGATTTTGTCAGAGGTGATATGGGAACCTCTCTTTTATACCGGCAGAGCGTAGCGGATGTTATTGGGGTGAAGCTGGGAAATTCTTTATTTCTAATGATTATGGCATGGGTTATTTCAGGTGTTCTTGGTTTCTTTTTAGGGGTTGTGGCAGGAATGAACAGAGGAAAGGCAGTGGATAAAATAATCAAAGGATATTCACTGATTGTCGCCAGTACACCTGCTTTCTGGCTGGCATTGGTATTGCTGATGATATTCGGCGTCTGGCTGAAAGTACTGCCCATCGGATTAAGTGTTCCCATTGGAGTAGAAGCAAGCGGGGTTACCTTCCTAGACAGAATACAGCATGCAATTTTGCCGGCAGTTACTTTAAGTATTACCGGTATTTCCAATATAGCCCTGCATACCAGGGAAAAAATGATCGATGTTTGTGAAAGTGATTATGTGTTATTTGCAAGAGCCAGAGGAGAAAGCAATTTCAGCATCTTCAGACATCACGGGTTCCGCAATGTTATACTGCCGGCAATTACGCTTCAGTTTGCCGCCATCAGTGAAATTTTCGGAGGTTCCGTTCTGGTGGAACAGGTATTTTCCTATCCGGGACTTGGACAGGCGGCCGTTACGGCAGGACTTGGAAGTGATGTTCCCCTTCTGATGGGGATTGCCGTGATTAGTGCTCTCTTTGTGTTTGGAGGAAACTTTATTGCAAATGTACTATACACGGTGATTGACCCCAGAATTAGGAAAGGGGGTCGAAAATAATGGAGACAGCAATGACTTATGGAAGTAAGAGGAGAATCAACCAGAGAAAGATGACGCTGATTATTTTTGTGGCAGCGGTAACTTTTCTGGTGGCAGTGGCTGTGGGAGGAATTTTCTGCGGGGAGGCTGCGCAGGAAACAGACTTTTCCAGAAAAAATATGATGCCCGGATTTCAGTATCTGTTTGGCACAGACTGGCTTGGCAGGGATATGTTTGTCCGTACAATAAAGGGGTTGTCTATGAGTATCCTCATTGGTGTCTGTGCGGCTTCGGTAAGTGCTTTTGTGGCATTGGTACTTGGCATAGCGGCGGCCACCCTTGGAAGAAAAGTAGATGCGGTAATCACCTGGTTTATTGACTTGATCATGGGAATTCCACATATGCTGCTTCTTATCCTGATCTGCGTTGCCCTGGGGAAAGGATTAACCGGTGTAATTGTAGGGGTGGCCCTGACCCACTGGACTTCCCTTGCCCGGGTAATACGTGCGGAGGTTATGCAGCTAAAAGAAAGCCAGTATATTAAAATAGCTGAAAAACTGGGACACAGTAAATTTAAAATCGCAGTGAAACATATGCTGCCGCACCTGGTACCACAGTTTCTGGTAGGATTAATTCTTTTATTTCCACATGCAATACTGCATGAATCTAGCATTACCTTTCTTGGATTTGGACTGTCAAACGAACAGCCGGCAATCGGAATTATTTTATCAGAAAGTATGAAGTATCTGGTTACGGGAAAATGGTGGCTTGCTCTGTTTCCCGGAGCTATGCTGGTCTTAACAGTAGTACTGTTTGATGTGGCGGGAGAGAGCCTTAGAAAAATAATAGATCCGGCAAGTGCACAGGAATAGCAGAAATAAATGCTGTGGATGCACAAAGTAAATGGTTGAGAGAAATTTTTATGATGAAAGGAAGCCGCACTGTGCTTCTTTCAACCTGCTTTACCTGCGGCAGTATTACAGGTCTGTCTGTAATAAAAGGGGTGGAAACCATGGAAGAAACGAAGAAAACAATATTGGAGATTAGAAACCTCTCTATTTCATTTACACAATATGACAGAGGGTTTCATCAGATAGACCTTCCGGTAATAAAGGATTTGAATGTACGGATAAGGGAAGGGGAGATGGTAGCAGTGGTAGGATCCAGCGGATCCGGTAAAAGTCTGCTTGCCCATGGCGTATTGGGCATTCTACCATACAATGCCCATATGGAAGGCCAGATGCTGTATCAGGGGGAAGCGTTAACCCCCGAGAGAACGAAAAAGCTCAGGGGGGATGAAATTGTTCTGGTACCCCAGAGTACTTCCTATCTGGATCCCCTTATGAAGATTGGACCCCAGATCAGAAAAGGAAAGAAAGACAAAGTATTAAAAAAGAAAACGGCAGATATATTTAAACGCTATTCTCTGGATCCTGCCATAGACAGTCTGTATCCATTTGAATTATCGGGTGGGATGACAAGGCGGACGCTGATTTCCACTGCCCTGATGGGGACTCCAAAGCTTGTAATAGCAGATGAACCCACACCCGGGCTGCACTTGTCTGTAGCAAAACGGGCAATGGAGCATTTTCGGGAACTGGCTGATCAGGGAGCAGGGGTATTGCTCATCACCCATGATCTGGAGCTTGCATTGGAAGTTGCCGACCGTATCGTTGTTTTTTATGCAGGTACTACAATTGAAGATGCACCGGCATCAGACTTTCGCGGGGAAGACACTTTACGGCATCCATATTCAAAAGCACTCTGGCGTGCCATTCCGGCAAATGGATTTCAGTTTATAAAAGGAGTTCAGCCTTACGTGAAGGATATGCCAAAAGGCTGTCCATTCGGTCCGCGATGTGAATATTTCAGTGAAAAGTGCAAGGGCGAAATCCCCTACCAGAAATCCGGGAACGGGTATGTTCGCTGCGTAAGAAAAGAACGGATCCAATATAAAAAGACAGAAGATAAATATGAAAAAGCAGTGGGAGAGGGGGCATAAATTTGGTACTCAAGGCAGAAAATATCTCTTTCCGATATGATAAAAACGGTCGGGAAATCTTCCGGGATTTTAATCTGGAGGTGCATGAAGAGGAAGTGGTAGGCCTGGTTGCACCAAGCGGATTTGGAAAAACAACGCTCTGCAAAATATTGGCAGGATACATGAAGCCCGATACGGGTGCAGTTTATCTGGATGATAAGCCTCTTTTCGATATGCGCGGATGCTGCCCGGTACAGATGATATGGCAGCACCCGGAGCAGGCAGTTAATCCAAGGCTGAGGATGGGTGAAGTGATAAAAGAAGGTGACCAGGTAGATGCTGCAATCATCCGGGGGTTGGGGATAGAAGAAGATTGGATGAACCGGTTTCCGGCGGAATTATCCGGAGGAGAGCTTCAGCGCTTTTGTATCGCCAGGGCTCTTGGTAAGAGCACCCGTTTTCTGCTGGCAGACGAGATCAGTACGATGCTGGATCTAATCACCCAAAGCCAGATATGGAACTTTCTGTTAGAAGAAACAAGGCGAAGAAAAATAGGACTCATTGCAGTAAGCCATAGTGAGGCTTTGCTGGATGCAGTCTGTACAAGGCAGGTTGTGCTGGAGTCTGTTTAAAATTTGGTTAGCTGATTAAGAAACGCTTAAAGCTGGCTTTCTCAGCATAGTGAACACTACGTCCGGATACAAAGCGTCCCATAATCAGTTAAACCTCATTTTAATAAACTTAGCGGCCTTCCAATAAAAGCGCAGCATATCACGACCTGAAATTGTGAATGCTGTGCTTTTTGAAAATTAGTATAGTATTTTTAGGTAATCTGCAGAGATTTGTTAAAAACCCTTTTTAAAAATCTTTTTAAATAAATATTAAAGTGTAACTTATGAAATAAATATGTTGCGAATAATAATGAAGTGTGATAATATATTTATATTGAAAATATCTAATTACTGGCTGTTCTGCCAGGTCATTTCCAAACTACACTAAATTTAATATAAGGCGTTGCCATGCGTGCTGTAAGTCGTTATAATATACTTAAGTCTTCTTGCGCTGCAAAGGATATATGCCTTAAGTAAAAGGAGACTTACTATGAAAAATTCGCCCAAAATAAGTAATAATCAGACAGAAAATAAAAAAATGGAACCATTTATTATGTATCCTACCGTTGACTTTTGTTTTAAGGAATTGATGTGTAGTGAGAAAGCAAGGAAAGGTTTAATAGCGGCATTTCTAAACCTCAATCCAAAAGAGATTCAGGAAACGGTATTGTTGAATACAAACTTACGTAAGGAAAGCGAGGAGGAGAAGCTTGGAATTCTGGACGTAAGGGTATTAATGCATGACGGGACCCAGATTGACCTGGAAATGCAGGTGCTGCCTTTCCGATGCTGGGAAGAACGTACCCTGTTTTATACTTGCAAAATGTATACGGACCAGATCATAAGTGGAGATAATTATGATGTTTTGGTGAAATGTATCCATATCAGTATATTGGACTTTAAATTTTTAAAGGATTCAGATGAGTGGTATTCTTGCTTTCATCTGCGAGAAGATAAGCGAGGGAGTCTGTATTCAGAAAAACTGGAATTCCACGTACTGGAATTACCCAAATTAGGAGATAGATCCGAACCGGAAAATGAACTGTTACAATGGGCGAAATTCTTGAACGGAAAACGTGAGGAGGATTTCAAAGCAATGGCAGAGAAAAACGAATATATAAACGAAGCGTATCAAATATTAAAGAACATCAGTGCAGACGACAGGAAGAGAATTGAATATGAATCAAGAGAAAAAGCGATCAGGGACTATAACCATCTCATATATATGGCAAAAAAGGAAGGTATGGAAGAGGGGATAGAAAAAGGGATAGAACGCGGTATGGAAAAAGGGCGCGAAACAGGTATAGAAGTTTTTATTCAGGATAATCTTGAAGAGGGAGTTATTCAGGAACGAATTGTTGAAAAACTGCAGAAACGATTTAATCTGGATTATAATTCGGCTGAAAAATTCTATGAGAAATATAAGTAGGTATCCTTATTTTAGGGTGTGTTTGAAATTTTATTCCCGCCATCTGCACACCCCACTCTGCGGCATATTTGCCTCAATTCAGGTTACGTAGCCCGCTGAGCGCCTTCATCCGGGACAAATCTCCCACAAACTGTGACGCACACCTGCCAGAAAGAAATTTTAAAACACGCTCCAGTACTTGTACTCCATTCGGATAATAATGATAGTAACAGCACTGCCTATTTTGCCAACTGCTGCGTTGTCACTGTCGTTACTGTCTGTATGGAGCTCTAGAGCATCCCGGCGTAAATACACCACTATATAGCACCCGCTATCCGCGCCAGCTGCACGTCTGTGAATTTAGTCGTAGCCCGCTACGCTGTCGATTCACAGACGCACACCTGACGCAGATATCAGGCACTATATATCGACGTATTTACGCCGGGAGGCTCTAGAATCCATACTCAGACAATACAGATTCTGCTTTTTTTGTATCATCTACGACACATAAAACAACATAGTTACCGGCAGATTTTACAATTGCGGAATCCAGTTTTGCGGCTTCCGTGGTATTGTAAGTAGCAAACAGTTTGGACTGGTTTGTTGCACGGTTTTTAAACAGTGTTTCTACCTCAGAAACATAAGCACTGTCTTTACATTTTACAATGGCAACTTCACATGCTGTGGTGGCAGCGCTTAAATAGGCAGTGCTTTCTTCGATTTTATCCATGTCCACAAAATAGGTGGAAGCAAAGATATCTGTAGTTGCCTGTTTAAGCTCGCCAGAGGTGATTGCCTGGCTCTGGATTTCTTCTGCCAGTTTGTTAATATCTACATCAATATTTTTATCTTTGCCTCCTGAGCAGGCTGTGAGTGTGAGCATCATAAAAATTGTAATTAAAACTAAACGTAAGTATTTCATAGTATTCTCCTTTAAACTTGATTTAGATCTTGTGCTTCTGTTGCTTCTGTTGCTTCTGTTGCAGGTGTTGTTTCTGTACCTTCTGTGGACGGGCTGTTCCCGGTTGTACCTGAGCTGCCTGTATCACTGATATAATGGGATTTTGTATAGTCAAGCCACATTTTCAGATATTCTTCATACATATGTACTCCATCAGAAGTAGCACCCTTTATCAGGGAACCGTTGCCATCGGACAGCACCTCGTTTAAATTGAGGTAATGGTATCCTTTTTCCTTACAGATTTCCAGGATTTTCTCATTTGCCGCGTCAACATTCTTATTATTTACATAGTCAAATTCGGTCAGGTCTTCTTCTACGTATACAACGGAATAGACATAGATAATTGCATCCGGCTGAATCGTCTGGATGTCTCCAAGAACCTTGGTATAGGTTTCTTTGAAGGTGTTGAAATCATAGGTACCCAGTTCGTTTGTACCGATCATCATATAGACCTTCTTGTAAGGAGCCTTCTTCAGCGCGTCAAATACGGTAATATTACCGGAGGCAGTAGCAATATAAGGCGTGTCATAAATATCTTCCAATTCCATGCCTACAGCGGTCAGAAAGGAACCCTTGGTAATGCCGGATTGGTTTTTAAATCCTTCCATACGGGAATCGCCGATAAATACAGCATCAGCGAAATAAGAATCATCTGCAGGTGTTGCCGCTTTGGGAACCACAACATCACGATATGCTGCAGGTACCGTGCTGTCTGTCTGCGCCTGTGTTTCGGTCTGTGCAGGTGCTTTTTCAGTAACCGGCGTTTTTTTCTGCGATTCAGATTGTGCTTCTGATGCTCCCTTGTTTTGCGCCAGTTCTTCCTGGGCTAATACTTCATCTACTTCAGTCTTAATACGCTGTGCCAGACTGTCTTTCGAAAAAAGGCTAATCAGACTCTTGCCCTCAAAGACGACAAGTACGATCACGATTAGCGTCAGTACATTAATAACAAGACCGTTATTCGGTTTTTTACGCCGCATCCCCGGTCTTTTCTTCTGTTCTCCCATATATAACCACCTTATTAAAAAATTGTTTGTCTTTTGCCCTACTCTATTATATAATAAATGCGATAATTGTAAATACCTTTTTAGAAAATTAAAAAATGTTAATAAGTCCATAATATTTGAAAATAAGGTAATTAAGGAGTAGCAGATGGTTTTCAGCAGTATATTATTCATGTTTCGTTTCTTGCCGGCGGTGCTTATTCTGTATTATATAGCGCCCAGGAAGATACGAAATACCGTATTATTTTTATTCAGTCTCTTTTTTTATGCCTGGGGTGAGCCTAAATATGTGTTCTTAATGCTTTTTTCCATTACCATGGATTTTACCTTCGGCCAGCTGATAGGTAAATACAGGGAAAGAGGCAATCTGAAAAAGGCAAAGCAGTTTCTGTTAATATCAGTTTTTGCCAATCTGGGAATTTTAGGATTTTTTAAATACGCAGATTTTATCATAAATTCAGTAAACGGAGTTTTTGAAACTGGCATACCGCTTCTGGGAATTCCCCTTCCCATTGGGATTTCATTTTTTACATTCCAGACTATGTCTTATACTATTGATGTATATCGCGGAGTTACCAGGGTACAGAAAAACTGGATCAACTATGGTACTTATGTTTCTATGTTTCCTCAGCTGATTGCCGGTCCGATTGTGCAGTATAAAACAATTGCAAAGCAGATGCGGGACCGCAGAGAGAACAGTGATGATTTTGTGGTTGGAATACACCGCTTCATGATTGGTGTGGGAAAGAAGGTTTTGTTAGCTAATAATATAGGAAAGCTTTGGGATACGATTTCAGCGATGCCGGCAGGGGACATTCCGGTTGCAACAGCCTGGCTTGGAATTCTGGCATATACTTTCCAGATCTATTATGATTTTTCCGGCTATTCGGATATGGCAATCGGCCTTGGCAAAATGTTTGGGTTTCATTTTCTGGAGAACTTTAACTATCCGTATGTATCTAAGAGTATTACGGAATTCTGGAGAAGATGGCATATTTCCCTTAGCTCCTGGTTTCGGGAATACGTCTATATTCCCCTTGGCGGCAACCGCAAGGGTGCTTTAAAGCAGGTGCGCAATATCCTGGTTGTATGGCTGCTCACCGGAATCTGGCATGGAGCCAGCTGGAACTTTGTGATGTGGGGCGTATATTACGGTTTGCTGCTGCTGCTTGAGAAATTCGTGTTAGGAAGATTTTTAGAAAAGCTGCCTGGAGTGATACGAATTTTATATTCCATGTTCTTTGTAATGATTGGCTGGGTAATCTTTGCGTTTGATGATCTGGCAAAAGGTTTTTCCTACATAGGAGCTTTGTTTGGCGGTCACGGACAGGCATTGTTCAACCAGGAAAGCATTTATCTGCTATATAATAACGGGGTTTTGCTGGTGCTTCTGATTCTGGGAGCTACGATGTTACCCAAACTGACAGCGGAGAAATGGCTTGCATGCCTGAAAAACACGCAGTGGGTATGCGTGTTGCTGAAGAGCGTGTTTTATGTGGGGATATTTATCATATCCGTGGCATATCTGGTGGATGCAACCTATAACCCATTCTTATATTTCAGGTTTTAGATATGGCAGAAGTGAGGTTGAAAGAAAATTATGATGTAGAAAGGAAGCCACGATGCGATTCTTTCAACCTGTTTTATTGCGGCAGTATTGCAGGTCTGCCTGCAATGGGTATAAATATGAGCAAAAAACAAAATTGGATAATCATTATATTATTCTTAATTCTAATATTCGGATTCACAATTGCGACACTTCTGAAGTCAGACACCGGATTTTCTGAAAAAGAGAACAGGGAACTGGCACAGAAGCCGGACATATCTCCGGAACGCATTTTTAATGGAAGCTATACAAAAGACTATGAAAAATATCTCACAGACCAGTTTGTGCTGCGGGATGCCTGGATTGGTTTAAAGACGCAGGTGGAACGCGGGACGTTTAAACAGGAAATCAATGATATTTATTTTGCAAAAGACGGGTATCTAATTGAAAAGCACACGGGAAGTTTCACTACGGATACTGCTCTCAGGAATATCCAGGCTTTAAAAGGATTTATGGAAACAGCAGAACAAAAATATGGTTCGGGTCATGTGAAAGCAATGATTGTACCTAATGCCGTGGATATCCTGAGAGAAAAGCTTCCGCCTTTTGCTAGTCCGGCAGGGGAAAAAGGGTATCTTAAAAAAGTAAAGGCGGCATTGCCCGGGGATACCTACTTTGACTGTGAAAGTGTATTAAGGGAACATAAGGACGAGGAAATCTATTACCGCACGGACCATCACTGGAAAACGCTGGCGGCATTTTACATGTATGAGGCATGGGCAAAGGAAATTGGGATTATGCCTCTGACTAAGGATGATTACCGTATCGAAACTCTTTCAAAGGATTTTCTGGGTACCATAGAATCTAAGGTGAATTGCAGGGTACAGAGTGATTCCATAGAAGCATTTATACCGAAAAAAGAAATTCCCTATGTGTTGAATTATAATCATTCCCAGGAAATACGCAGAGAACTGTATGACCGTTCCTTTCTGGAAAAAAAGGATAAGTATGCTGTATTCTTCGGGGGGAACCAGCCGGTTATTGAAGCCAATACGGAGTCGGGAAGCAGCAGGAAGCTGCTGGTGATTAAGGATTCATATGCACATTGTTTTGTACCGTTTGCTTTTCATGATTTTTCAGAGGTGGATATGATAGACCTGAGGTATTTTAATGAAAGCCTTAAGGACTATATGAATGCAAGAAATTACACGGATATCTTATTCTTATACAATGCTTCCGGATTTGCGGAAGATCCAAGTGTAATAAAATTAGGCAATTGACTCATTCCCGCGGGCAAGGAGCCTGACGGATGCGGGACAAGAAAAATAAAAACAGGAGGTAATGACTATGAAAATGGGGATTTTAGGAGCAGGAAATATTGGTGGTGCCATGGCCAGAACAATAGCTGGGATGGACAAAGTAGAAGCTTACGCCGTGGGAGCAAGAGATTATGCGAGAGCAGAAGCATTTGCCGGACAGTATCATTTTACAAAAGCATTCGGGTCATATGAAGAAATGCTTTCGGATCCGGAGCTGGAACTGGTATATGTGGCAACACCGCATTCCCACCATTACGAACATGTAAAGCTCTGCCTGGAGCATGGAAAACATGTATTGTGTGAAAAAGCATTCACGGTAAATGCAAAACAGGCAGTGGAATTATGTGAGATGGCAAAGAGCAAAAATCTGCTTTTAACGGAGGCGATCTGGACACGTTATATGCCAATGCGCAAAACGCTGGATGAGGTCATTGAAAGTAAGGTAATCGGGGAAATAACATCACTTACGGCAAATCTGGGATATGTGGTAGGGCATCTGCCCAGAATGCAGGAGCCTGCACTTGCAGGAGGAGCGCTGTTGGATCTGGGTGTCTATCCGATTAATTTTGCTTCAATGGTATTTGGGGATAAAATCAAAGAAGTGTCCTCTACTGCAGTGTTAACAGAATCAAAAGTAGATGCGGTTAACAGTATTACACTGATCTATGAAGATGGAAAAATGGCCCAGCTTCACAGCAATATGATGGTGGCCACCGACAGACGGGGTATGATTTACGGTGATAAGGGGTATATTGAAGTACAGAATATTAATAACTGTGAGGGAATCCGCGTATTCGACACCAGTCACAAACTGATTGCTGAATACGAAACCCCAAAGCAGATTACCGGATACGAATATGAAGTGGAAGCATGTATGGATGCCATGGGGAAAGGTGAGCTGGAATGCCCGCAGATGCCGCATAAGGAAACCATACGTATTATGGAATTAATGGATAGCCTGCGTGCACAGTGGGGCGTGAAATATCCAAACGAATAAGGAGGTTAGAATATGAGTTACGCAGATAAAATTTTTATAGATATGTGTCAGGATATTATTGAGAACGGAGTCAGCACAGAAGGGGAAAAAGTCCGCCCTCACTGGGAGGATGGGACATCTGCATATACCATCAAAAGATTTGGCGTTGTGAACCGCTATGATCTGAGAAAGGAATTTCCGGCACTTACCCTGAGAAGAACTGGACTGAAAAGTGCATTTGATGAACTGCTTTGGATCTGGCAGAAAAAGTCCAATAATATTCAGAACCTGAACAGCCATATCTGGGATAGCTGGGCGGATGAAGATGGATCTATCGGGAAAGCTTACGGCTATCAGATGAGCGTTAAACACCAATACAGGGAAGGTATGATGGATCAGGTGGACCGTGTCATTTATGATCTGAAAAATAATCCCTACAGCCGCAGGATAATGACTAATATCTATGTACATGCAGACCTGCATGAGATGAACCTCTATCCTTGTGCTTACAGCATGACTTTTAATGTGACAAAAGAAAAAAATGAAGACAGGCTGACCCTGAATGCGATTTTAAACCAGCGCTCTCAGGATGTACTTGCTGCAAACAACTGGAATGTATGCCAGTATGCACTGCTGGTTCACATGCTGGCGCAGGTATGTGATATGAATGCAGGAGAGTTTGTCCACGTAATTGCAGATGCCCATATTTATGACAGGCATATTCCAATCATTAAAGAGCTGATACAGCGGGAAACTTTTGAAGCTCCGAAAGTATGGCTGAATCCGGACGTAAAGGATTTCTATGCATTTACGGTAGATGATCTTCATGTGGAAGACTATGTAACCGGACCGCAGATTAAGAATATTCCCATTGCAATTTAATTCTCAGTACAGCGGCACTCAGATAAAAGCGGGTGCTGCTGTACCGGGCACAGGAGGTTTAAAATGAATTTTATAGTAGCAGTAGATAAAAACTGGGGCATTGGAAATGAGAATAAGCTTTTGGTGAGCATTCCGGCGGATATGAAATTTTTCCGTGAAACGACTTCAGGAAAAGTAGTTGTTATGGGAAGAAAGACACTGGAGAGTTTTCCAAACGGTCTCCCGTTAAAAAACAGAACAAATATAGTACTAACCAGCAATAAGGATTATAAAGTTAAGGATGCAGTAATTGTACACAGTATGGAGGAACTTCAGGAAGAATTGAAAAAATACGACAGTGACGATATCTACGTCATCGGCGGAGACAGCATTTATCATCAGATGCTTCCTTACTGCAGTTTAGGCCATGTAACGAAGATTGACCATGAATATGTAGCAGATTCCCGTTTTCCGGATTTAGATAAAATGGAAGAGTGGGAGGTGACAGGTGAAAGTGAGGAACAGACATATTTTGACCTGGAGTACACCTTTATCAGGTATGAACGAAAGAAAAACTAAACAGATTCATTGAAATAATGTCACTTTCATAATTTCATGCATTAAATTAAGAAATTTCCGGCTTTGTCTTGACAATCTGTAAGAAAAGTAGAATAATGGGAAGAAAAAAGTTTGAAAGTTTCTTTCAAACTACTTATTAATGCAGTATCGCTGGAGGAACCTGTATACTGCAGGGGTAAAAATATGATAAAAGCTTTCAGGGAAGGATGAGAAAAATGTTAGATATCAAAATTGAAAAAACTATGAATCCGAAACCAATTCCAGGACCGGAAAATCCGTTGGTATTTGGTACCATTTTTACAGATCATATGTATGTAATGGAATATAGTACGGAAAAGGGATGGCATGATCCTGCGATTATGCCTTATCAGCCTATTACATTGGATCCATCCGCTATGGTATTTCATTATGGACAGGAGATGTTTGAGGGCTTAAAAGCTTATAAAACAGAAGATGGAAGAATCCTGTTATTCCGCCCGGACAAAAATGCAGAAAGAGCCGTTAACTCCAACAAAAGACTGATGATTCCGGAAATTCCGGTGGAGGACTTTATTAACGGTGTCAAAACACTTGTCGAAATAGACCAGGCGTGGATTCCTACAAAAGAAGGTACATCCCTTTATGTAAGGCCATTTGTAATCGCAACAGATCCTTTCCTGGGAGTACGTCCATCTAATACATACAAATTCATCATCATTTTATCACCGGTAGGTGCTTATTATCCGGAAGGACTGAATCCGGTTAAGATCTGGATTGAAGATGAGTATGTAAGAGCGGTTCGAGGCGGTATCGGTGAAGCCAAAGCAGGCGGCAATTACGTAGCTTCCATGGCGGCACAGGTAAAGGCACATGAAGAGGGATATTCCCAGGTACTCTGGCTGGATGGAGTTGAAAGAAAGTATATTGAAGAAGTGGGCGCAATGAATATCTTCTTTAAGATAAACGGAACGGTTGTGACACCGGTATTAAACGGCAGTATTCTTCCGGGTGTAACCAGAAATACCTGTATAGAACTGTGCAAAGAGTGGGGACTACCGGTTGAAGAAAGAAGAATTAGTGTGGATGAACTGGAAGAAGCAGCCAGGACAGGTGCATTGGAAGAAGTATGGGGAACCGGAACCGCAGCGGTTATTTCTCCGGTAGGTCATCTGCGTTATGTGAATGACGTATTCCAGATTGGAGATGGTGGAATTGGTGCGATCAGCCAGAGGCTGTATGATACCGTAACCGGAATCCAGTTAGGAAAAATAGAAGATACACATGGCTGGACAATGGAAGTTGGGAATGCCAGGTAAGTGTAAAAATTAATTTCAAAGTAGACATTACAATAATTAAGCGTACAGACAAAGGAGACAGCGGCTTCACTGCCGGGTTTCTGTGTCAGTACGCTTTTTGTGTTACCTTTATTCCAGTTCCCTGGAATTATAGATTTGGAGAGAAAAAAATATGGATATACCCATTGCGGCTGATATCAATACAGTAACCAGAAGATATTTTGGAAAAACCGGCATAGCGGACAGTTTTTCCGGGTTGAAAGACTGGATCAGCCCGGCAATTTCCTTGGGAATCAGTGCGATGATGAGTATCATGCCGGTGAGAATAAATTTTGTCTTCGCATATCCAAACTTATATTGGATGGGAATGTAAATGGATAGTAGTACCAGTGCAATTGCCGTTACCAGAAAGCAATGAAACAAACTGACCGGTGCAGTTCCCGGAAGTATCAGGGCTATGGTCTGGTACAGGATGATACAGCATATTAAAGGCAGCATCAGGAAAAGGTAACGGGCGACAACCAGATCACATCTCATATAGGGAGCGGAACACAAAAGGGACTCTGCCTTTTCAAATTTGAACTCCTTAAGGGAGAGATTCTGGCATACGAGCAGATAAACCATAATCACGATGTATAGCAATACAATTGTTCCGGGCAGGTCAGGAAACACAGTGTGGATGAGCACCTGGATAAGGGCAGCAATTGCCAGGCTCACAATAAAATATAGTCGGATCATATAATAATCTTTTTTAATCAGGTGTAATATCATTTCAGGTCCTCCTTTTCCATATACCTCTTCATAGTTATCATAGTTCCCGGCGGGAGAAGATATGGGAAGAAATCACTATGGATACGGCATTGACTATGATAATGGCGGCTGCCATCAGGATATAGAGTACAGAATTTGGCGGCATTTTTGTGATTTGAATGTTGGACAGCAGATCGAGTTTTATGATAAAAGCAATTCCAAAAGGAATCACCATAAAAAGCATTATGAATAGATATTGTACTTTCTCGAATCCTAACTTATACTCCAACGGCTCACAGATACCATAAAGGATGGATAAAATCAAAAAGGATGTCAATACCGACATGAAATGAATCTGCTCCATTTGCAGAATGGACATGACGGTGATATAAACAATACAGCAGTAAAAAAACATCATGTATAAAAATACATAGCGGGCAATTACCATAGCGGTTCTGCTGTAAGGAGAGGCACACAGCAGGGGAATCGCTTTATATGCTTTATAGTCTGCCTGTGAAACAAAGCTGGTTGTGAGCATAGGAATGAAGATACTCAGCGTGATAAACAGGGGGGCGCCTGCCAGTCCGGGTGTCCGTAATACCAGAAAGACTGAAAAAAAGATGGTAAAACCCATCATCAGCAGCAGATTGGTTTTAATAATTATACAATCCTTTTTTAGCAGATTCAGAATCATTTTGATTTTCCTCCTTTTATGCATCCCAGCATAATGTCCTCTATTCCCGGTTTTTCCACCAGAATATCCGGTATGCTCCGGCGTATTTCTGCTATTTGTTTTGTAATTCCGGTGAAACCAAAACGCGTTTCTTCCAAATTCAAAAACAGCTCTTTTACCGATGGAGACAGATGCGTGCCATCGCCTTTTACCAGTCGGTATTGCTCTAAAAGCATATCTTTCTCTTCTTCAAATAGAATGCGCCCCTCATCAATCAAAATCAGCATATCTGCGATCCGGTCCAGGTCGGAAGTGATATGGGTAGAAAAAAATACACTCTTTCCGCCTTCCTTCATAAAGTCTGTTAAAATATTCATAAACTGACTGCGGATCAGAGGGTCGAGTCCACTGGTTGGTTCATCCATGATCAGAAGCTCCGCTTCATGGGAAAGTGCCAGCGTAAGAGCAAACTTCATATGCATGCCTTTGGAAAGAGTCGCTATTTTCTGCTTCGGATTCAGGGAAAAACGGTCCATATAATCCCGGTATGTCTTTTCGTTCCACTTTGAGTAGGCGGGTGCCAGGATGCTTTTCATCTCTGACATGGTGAGATCTTCGTAGAAACATCCGCTGTCTAGGACTATGCCTAATCGGTTTTTGATTTCCCGGCTGTGTTCAGCCATATCAAGCCCAAATACCTTGATGTGTCCTGCATCTTTATTGGCAAGGCCTAAGATTGATCGGATGGTAGTTGTTTTGCCGGAGCCGTTGATTCCGATAAATCCTGTAATGCAGTCGCAGGGAAGTGTGAAAGTTACATCTTCTAATGCAAAGTTCTTATAATTCTTATTTAATCCGGTTAATTCTAATACATTTTCCATGTATAAATCCTCCTGCTTACTCTTCGTCATATAGGATATCCATCATATCCATCAGTTCCTGTTTGGAAATTTCCAGGGTTTTTGCCGACATGATCATATCCTGCATTTTCTGTTCTACCAGACGCCGCTTGGAGTCCCGCAGCAGTTCCAGATTACCGGCAGAGATAAATGTTCCGATCCCAACCTGGCTGGTAACAAAGCCTTCGGCTTCCAATTCATCGTAAACACGGCGTATGGTAAGGACGCTTACCTTTAAGTCGTTGGCAAAGCCCCGGATAGAGGGCAGGGCATCCCCCTCTTTTAATTCGCCTTTGAAAATGGCGTCTTTGATTTGTTCTTCAATTTGCTGGTACAGAGGTTTGTCTGTAGTGTTGGAGATTAATATTTTCATTTGGACTAATCACTTTCTGCATACGGTGTGTATGCTTGTAATACACACTATATACTTATAACACGGTTTTGTCAAGAGGGTTTGCATGAGATTGCATCATGTTTTTATGCTGAAATGGCGGGTATCCTTTTGTATAAACAAATATGCTCAAATACAGAATCAAAATGGTTAAAAATGCAAAGAATCCAACAAAAGATAACCAGAAATAATATATAGAAAATGCTAAAATATTATAATAAATCAGCAACAAGATCTAAAAAAGAATCAAGTTGCACAAAAAGGAGGTAAAGAGAGATGAAAGAAAGTCGTAAAAAAAGGCGCCGGGTATCCTCGGCAGCAGCATTCTGTCTGGCTGCATCTATGGTGGTAACAAATATGCAGGCGGCAGTGGCTTTTGCAGCGGAAAATAGTGGTGGGACCGCTGCGGCAGAAGAACAATTGATTATGGAACAGACAGAAGTAAATCGTGAAAAAATACCGGAGACAGAGAAGGTCGGGGAACGTTCCGCGGTAGAAACGAATGAAGAAAAAGTAGAGTCAAAAGAGAAACTGAGTGAAATACCTGCATCCATACCGGAACCGGAACAGGAAACGCAAGGCATACGTACAGCGGAAGATGGGAATACCGGGACGTTTCTGTTTGGTACAAAGCCAGTCAATGGAGTAACCAGTAAAAATCTTTATTCGGAAGAGACTGGCTTTGGATTTTCAGACCTCACATATCCGGAAGAAGCGGCAGGCTGGCAGGGAAATGTGTATTATCCAAGAAATGCATCTATAACCACCGGGAGTGCTGCTTACGTTACAGATGAGCAATCGTATCTGCGGATTGCAAGCCAGGTGTGGACAGAGACGGAGAATACCGGATATGGTGTTTATACATATGAAAATACTTCTACATTGGATGTAAAACTGGAAGCTAAGGATTATGATGTTACGGTGGAACTGGTAAATCCTACGGATATGGATTATTCCGCCAGTCTGGAATCTGAGGATATTACGAAAGCTTCGGATGTAGCAGTGCCGGCAGGCAGCAGAAAAACCGTAACATTTCATACCTGTCTCATTGATGGTGTGCTGAATCTGAAATTCTTAGCTGACAGCAAAGCCGTTTCTGCAGAAGAGGCAGCAGAGCAGGCTGTCTATGTGGAAAGTATGAAGATTGAGGCATCTGCAGAAAAAGCGGCAGGAGATAAGCCCACCATATTCCTGGCATCGGATTCTACGGTGCAGACTTATGAGGATTACTATGATCCACAGACAGGATGGGGAGAGGCACTGCACAATTTCTTCGGAAATTATATAGGCGAGGGTCCTTGCGATGACTGTAATTACAGTCAGTCCAGAAGCTATGAAACAGATCAGGTGATCATAGAGAACAGGGCAATTGGTGGAAGGAGTTCCAGATCCTTTATTGAAGAAGGGAAGCTGGACGACCTTTTAGAGGATGTAAAGCCCGGAGATTATCTGCTGGTACAGTGGGGGCACAATGATGCAACATCCTCCAGACCAAACCGCTATGTATCTCCGGAGGATTTTGGTAAGTGGATTCAATATTATATTGATGGAGCCAGCCAAAGAGGAGCGTCTTGTATTCTGGTAACTCCGGCAGCAAGGTACAGTTACAATGCAGACGGTACTTTTAATGAAAATTTTAAAGCATATGGGGATGTCATGAGGAGCATTGCAGCACAGGAAAATATACCGTTAGCAGACTTAAGTGCAGCATCCATTGCGTTGTGTGAAAGCTTTGGCATTGAAGGGGCAAAATCTCTGTTCCTTTGGGTGGAACCGGGAGAATATACCGGCGCCTATGCAGGGGGAGCAACAGACAGTACCCATTTGCAGTATTATGGAGCTTATAAGTTCGCTCAGTGTGTAGCAAAAGAGATTTCAGAAATATCCCAGCCGGAAGATCCGACGATCAGCCGCCTGCAGTCTTTAATTAATCTGAAGGAGTCAGCCAGTGTTCCCCAGGCTGTTACGGGGTTAATGCCAATTACCATAGGGGCTTCCAGTGTTTCGATGCAATGGGATGCATCCCAGGGGGCTGAAATGTACTATATTTTCAGGGAGGAACTGACAGAGGGGGCAGCCGCGGATACGATTGACTTTACAAATGCGGAAAAGTATTCCGTTACTGCAGGCACCAGATATACGGATAATGGATGCGAGGGCGGCAGGAATTATGTATATGCCGTATGCGGTTATAATGATAAAGGTCTGGGTGAAATGTCGGAAAACTTGACGGTCACAACAAAATCCGCCCAGTATAAATATGATTTTAATTATAATAATTCACCTACCATGGACGGATGGACCGGCGTAAACCAGAACCAGGGGTATACAAAAGAAGCGGGTTATGGATGGATTAAAGCACCCAATAATGGCCGTAACCGCGCAGGTAACGGAAATGCCGATTCTTCGGCTATGGCAGATGATTTCAATCTGGGAGAAGGAGAATTTGCCGTAGATCTTCCAAATGGTGATTATGAGATCAAAGTATATGCAGGCGATCTGCTTCCCGGAACTTCAACGATTAAGGCGTCTTATACGGCTGAGGGAAAAGCAGCGGGAGGTATTTCCACTAAACAGGCACTGGCGAGTATGGCAGCTTCTGTGCGTGTTATGGATGGGCAGCTCAACCTTACCGTAGGAGGATCAAATCCCTATATTAATGGTCTTGAAATTACCCCGGTTTTATTAGCGCCATCCGGTTTAAATTATTCTGAGATGAGCATTGAAGGAAATTCTGCTTCTTTTCTGATAGGTTTTACCGGAGTGGGAGAAGCTGCGGCGTACCGGATTTACCAGAAGGGACAGGCAGATGAAAAATTTACCATGGTGAAATCTTTTACGGCAGAGGAGTATCAGACGGATGAATTGTCCTGCCGGTCCATGAAGGCCTCGCTGGGAGAAACTTACCAGTACTATATTACTGCACTGGGAACGGATGGAACAGAATCAGCACCAAGCAATACCATTGAAATAGATATGCTGGATCCTGGGGTTAAAAAACCGGCACCTCCCGCAAATATAAAATGTGACAGTGCTAAAAATGGAGAGATAAAACTCTCCTGGGACAGTACGGATACCGCTTTTAAATATATGGTTTACCGTTCTGATAAGTCTGAGGATGAAAAAGGGTTTAAAGAGTTTATAAAAGTTGGAGAAACCCAGGTTCCCGGTTTTACAGATACGGGAGACGATTTGACCGCGAATATACCGTATTATTATAAAATAAAGGCAGTAAATGCCGGGGGAGCGGGGGAGTTTTCAAAGGTCTGCAAGACAGAAGTGACGGGGGAATTAATTGCTTCGCCTGCGGAAACATTGACGGACCGAGGCGCAATTGCCATAAATCTGGCGGGAGCTGACGGAGGGGAAACCGTTGTAACTGCTTCTGATGCAGCAGGAAAGGAATATACCAGCGGTGTCTATTTAAGCTGGCGGTCATTTGAAAAAGACCCGAAAGGAACTACGTTTAATATTTACAGAAATGAAACGAAAATTGCAGAAAATCTCTCCGTTACCAATCTGGTGGATGAGGGAGGTACCGCTTCTGACATCTACCGGGTAGAAGGATCTTCCGATGAGGAGCTTGGATTAAAGGTATTGGACACTGCTGTGTGGCAGGATAAATATCTGGAATTAAAGCTTTACAGCCCGGCAGATCAGACAATGCCGGATGGAACTGCCTGTACTTATTCGGCAAATGATATGTCCGTAGGGGATCTGGACGGGGATGGACAGCTGGAATTAGTTGTAAAATGGTATCCTTCCAATGCCCAGGATAATTCTGCAAAAGGATATACGGGAACCACATTCCTGGATGGATATGATGTGAATTTTGCAACCGGGGAAGTGTCTCTGCTGTGGAGGATTGATATGGGTGTCAATATCCGTTCCGGTGCTCATTATACCCAGTTCCAGGTGTGGGATTTTGACGGGGATGGAAAAGCAGAGATTGCAGTTAAGACAGCAGATGGAACGACTTCTTATCAGAGCACAGACGGTACGGATGCCGGACTTGTGGAAAAGGCATATGTAGGTGCCTGCAATGCAGCTTCCCTTCCAACGGATCAAATAAGCAAGGCTCATGATTATCGGAACGGAACGGGATATATTCTGGAGGGACCTGAATATTTTTCCATGTTTAACTGCGATGATGCATCTCTGATCGATACTGTTGACTATGAACCAGGCAGAGGAAATGTAAATGCCTGGGGGGACGGATATGGCAACCGTGTAGACCGGTTCCTGTCGGCAGTGGCATATTTAAATGGAACTACACCAAGTGCAGTGTTCTGTCGGGGTTATTATACGAGAACCTGTCTTACGGCATATAATCTGGCAGATACGGATGGCGACGGTGTTGGGGATAAAATCAAGACCTTTTGGAAGTTTGACACCAATGAAGCAGGAAGCCAGTATGAAGCTCAGGGAAATCATGGCTTAAGTGTGAATGATATCGATAACGACGGAAAAGATGAGATTATTTACGGTGCGCTGGTCATAGATCACAATGGAACCGTAAAGTATTCAACCGGCCAGGGACATGGCGATGCCATGCATGTATCCGACTGGGTGAACTGGAATGAGGGGCTGGAAGTTATGGCGGTCCATGAACATGATGATGCTTCTTATCATGTAGAAATACATGATGCTGAGACCGGCAAAATCTTAATGGGGTATCATGTTGGACGGGATACCGGAAGAGGTGTAGCTGCTGATATTGATCCAACCACATCCGGGGCGGAATTCTGGTCTATTGCATCTCCCAATTCGTCAGCAGAGGAAGAGCCTTCCTGGGATTCCAGGGATGGTGGTGTATATTCCACAATGTCGACTTTGGAAAATTTAATTACACTGGCTGAGAAGTCTCCTGCATCCAATGCAAGCATTTTCTGGGATGGAGATCTGTTAAGCGAAATTCAGGACCACAGGTTTGACAGTGGTGCTTATAAACCGATTGCCGTAAACCTGACAAAATGGGACTACGAAAACAATCAGGAAGTTACGCTGTTTGATTCAACGCAAATTTTGTCAAACAACGGAACCAAAGGAAATACCGGTTTGACCGCGGATATCTTAGGCGACTGGAGGGAAGAAATAATTTCCCGCTGCAGCAGCGACCAGAACAGGATCCGCATCTATGCATCCACAATTCAAACAGATTATGTAGTCCCGTGCCTCCTGGAAAACAGGGCGTACAGACAGGGGGTAGCATGGCAGAATGTGGCATACAACCAGCCGGCTAATTTAAGCTATCTCTTATCGGAAGGCCTGATCACAGCTCAGTTAACGGCACAGGAAGATAAGACAGCATCTGATTCCCTTACCTTTACCTTTACGCCTGCAAGTGATGGTGTCCGTGGACATGAAATTGCGGGTTATGAAATTTACAGATCAGAAGATGGCAAAACATATAAGCTGATCGACACTGTATCGGCAGACCGGAATCAGGAAGTTTATTCGTATACCGATAAAAATTTAGAAACGGATACAATGTATTTTTATAAGACAGCAGCAGTCGTGGATGGAAAAACCTCTTATATGTCAAAGCCGCTGGAAATGAAAACAAAAAGAAAAGCTGCTGAAGTGCTCTACCGGTTTGATTTTGGGATTTCAAATGACAAGGCAGCAGAAGGCTGGATTGGAATCACCGTAAATGGCAAAGGAGGCAGCAAGACCAATGATGAATTGGGGATTACTTATTCGAAAGAGAAAAAGTTTGGATTTGCTGATGGAGCAAATATAATTACAGGGCGCTCAGAAGACTATATCTGTGATCAGGGGGAAATTCCGGCAGATGTCTATCAGGATTTTGCATTGCCTGATGGGAATACTTTTTGTGTCGACGTGCCAAATGGAACCTATCAGGTAGATATTGTAGGAGGTTCGGCATATAAAAGTACGGTAAAAGGCGACCTGGAAGGAACTGTGGCAGTAAAGGTGGAAAATGGTGCAAACAGCTATACCGTTGGGACTTATGAAGTAGAAGTCACGGATGGACAGCTGAATTTTAACTGTGCTCCAAAATCAATATCAAGGTTGGATGCCATGATTATTACCAGGATATAGACTGCAGGATCTTACATCCATCCCGTATATTCCAGAACCGACTGATTTTTAAGAACAGACATCTTCTTGCGCCATTCTTTCGGAGAAATACCTAAAAGTGCGGAAAAATGCCTGTTAAAGCTGGAAATAGAGTGGAAACCTACCCGCTCGGAAATGGTCAGTATCGAATATTCCGTGGTACGCAGCATGGAACTGGCTTTTAGTATTCGTGTGGTATTGATAAATTCAAGCGGGCTGGTATCCATAATAGCATGAAACAGCCGGCGAAAGTGTGTAGGGCTTAGGTGGCATAGGTCTGCGAGATAGTCAATGGAAAAGGAATTCATATAATTTGTCTTAATGTAGTCCAGTGCAGGGGCGATCACCAGCATGTTTTCCGGTGCCTGAAATTCCTGACTGGAAGCAGAATCCGAACGCAGCCGCATTAATTCAGTTATAAGAGCAACAAATAATCCCCGGACACTGACCTGGTAATTCATTTTCTTCTCCTGCATTTCAGAAATCATGCTGTTGACGAGATAGAAAATATGGGGATAATCATCTTTGTGCATGATTCTGCGGAAATTATGAATCAGGTCAGTTAAGATCTGTGCATGGGGAAGGGCATCGATAGGAAAAAAGGGATGGAGGAATTCTTCCACATCTACAAAGAGATAGGACCATCTGCTGGCAGTTCCGGGGGAGCTGTATGTAGTGTGGGGAATATCGCATGCCACAATGGTAACATCATCTGCCTGGAAAGAAAATGGCGTATCTTCGAATTCCATAAATCCACTTTCGGAGTGGCAGAGCCCGATCTCCAGGCAATTATGGAAATGAAGCCTTCCTGACTTGATGTCTGAGATATGCCAGCGGTCACCCGTCAGCAGCAGAATTGGAAAGTTTTCCGGTAGTTCATAATTGCGGTATTCGATAATTGTTTTTGCTTGCTTAGACATTATGCACACTCCTATTCTTGATAAATTAAAACTATTATACATTATAAACAGTTAATATTTCAACCATAATTTAAAAAGAAAAATCTTCTTAAATATATAAATGCACAAAAAAGTTAGATTTTAAATGGAAAATATATAGTTGGTTATAGGAAAAAGAATGATAAAGAAATTTATTCTAAATAAGTTTAGACAAAAGTAGACATAATTTTTAAATAAATGGTTGAAAATGCATAGATTTGGCTTTTGTATGCTGAGAAGATGGTTTTGTTCTTTTGTATAATTATAACCATGTAGAGAAGAACAAATTTGTGAATAGGAGAGTGAGTCAAATGAGTGTGGCGGCAAAGCAGAAGAATCAGAAAACGGCACTTGTGGTGCCCGGCAGGAAAAACGGAATGCTGTACTATTTTAAGAAAGACTGGCAGTTATATTTGTTAATGTTATTACCAATGCTTTTCATACTAATCTTTAAATTTGGTTCCTATTTTGGGCTGTTTATCGCATTTAAAGATTACAAAGTTGCCAAAGGATTTTCTGGCAGTGAATGGGTTGGAATGGAAGTTTTTCAGAAGATTTTTGCGAAAAGGGATTTTGGAAAAGCAGTGTTTAATACGCTGTATCTGAATATTCTGGATTTGATTTTTGGCTTTCCAATGCCGATCATACTTGCTTTGATTTTAAATGAAATCCGAAATAAATATTTCAAAAAAGTAACACAGACTTTATTATATCTGCCGCATTTTTTATCCTGGATCATCATTGGAGCGGTGGGATACCAGTTATTCAGCCTGAACAGCGGTGTCATTAATACGATTTTAGAAAATGTGGGAGCTCACAGAATTCCCTTCTTACAGGAAGACACCCAGTGGCTCATTACTTACATTGCGATCGGGGTATGGCAGTCCATGGGATGGGGAACGATTATTTACCTGGCATCGATTACCAGTGTCAGTCCGGAATTATATGAGGCAGCAAAAGTAGATGGCGCGGGGCGGTTTAAACAATGCCTTCACGTTACCCTGCCCTGTATCCGGGGCACCATCGTAACACTTTTGATTATGAATCTGGGTAAGGTAATGGGAGGATCATTTGAACGTATTTTCGCAATGTCCAATGCTAAAGTAACGGAATACACAACTACAATTCCGGTACTGGTTTACCGATGGGGTATCGAGAATAATAAATTCAGTGAAGCTACGGCACTTGGCTTATTCCAGTCGGTGATTGGACTTCTGCTGGTTCTCGGGGCAGATTTTATTGCAAAACGGCTGGGTGAAGACGGATTAATTTAAAGGAGGAAAGTTATATGAGTCAGACAGCAGCAGCCCTGCCCCGCAAAAGGGAAGGACTTAAAACGAGGGTTTCGAATGTAACCTGGAATACCATATTTTATATTATTTTAGCCATATCTTCATTAACGTGTGTGTTACCCTTTATACATATTTTTGCTAAATCCATCAGCGCGGAAGCATACGTATCGGCAAACAAAATATTTCTTCTTCCTAAAGGAATAAATCTAAATGCATATGCGAAGGTGTTTGCAGATTCTTCCATTATCCGTTCACTGTTCGTATCCGTGGTAGTAACGGTCACATTTACCGTCATCGGAATGTTTTTGACCATCTGCGCCGCGTATGCATTGACCAGAAAGGAACTGAAGGGAAGAAAGGTTATGAGTTTCCTGTGCATGTTCACCATGTATTTTGCAGGAGGTACCATTCCGGAATATCTGCTTATGAATAATCTTCATATGCTGGATACCTGGTGGTGTATGATTTTGCCGCTGTCCTTTTCGGCATATAATCTTTTGATTATGAAGAATTTCTTCCAGTCCTCCATACCGGACAGCCTGGTGGAATCGGCAGTACTGGATGGTGCCGGGCATGTCAGGATACTTTGGAGCATTGTTGTACCCTTGTCAAAACCTATTAATGCAACCATTGCGCTGTTTTATGCAGTGGGAAGATGGAATGCTTATCAGGATGCATTATTCTATATTAAACAGAGAACGGATTTAAGACCATTGCAGTTAAAATTATATTATCTTATTGTATCTGCATCTGAATCCTTCAAATCAGAAGGCGGGTCTACCGGATTAATGACCAATCCGGAAGTATTACAGGCAGCCTGCATTATGTTTGCAACCATTCCGATTATCTGCATTTATCCCTTCGTACAGAAGTATTTCGTACAGGGAACCATGATCGGAGCCGTAAAAGGATAGGTCATTGAGGAAACTCGATACTATATAAACATTTAATTAAGAAAAACCAGGAGGAATGAGTATGAAAAGAAAAATGCAAAAAGCGGCAGCGCTAACATTGGCAGGAACTATGATATTAGGAACCATCACCGGATGCGGTGGTGAAAAAACAGCGGCTACCGATGCAAAGACAGATCAGAAGACCGAAGCCGGTTCCAATGAGGCAGATACAAATAAAGGATCAGAAAACGGATCAGATGCCGGTTCAGAGGCTGCGAAAGGTGAATATACCGATTATTCCAAAGGATTTCCGGAGAAAGTAACGATTAAGATTCCGGTTTATGACAGGGGATTCGAGGGCTGGGATCCAACGAATAACTATTATACTAAGTGGATTCAGTCTGAATTTGGGGACAAATATAATGTGGATGTGCAATATGTGGCAATCGGACGGACAACGGAAGTAACGGACTATATGCAGATGATAGCAGCCGGCAGCGCACCGGATATTATTTTCCACTACGATATGCCTCAGGCAGTCAGCTATTATAATGAAGGTGCCATGCAGCCGCTGGATCTGGACGAAATTGCTTATTATGCGCCCACCTATTCCGAAAAATTAGGGGACACCATCCGGGACTACGGAGAAATGAATGGAGAAAATATATTTTTCTTCGCAGACAGGGACGCGATCTATTATAACTGGGTAACCCTCATCCGACAGGACTGGCTGGATCAGGTAAAGATGGAGATGCCCACAAACCGTGAAGAACTGGAGGCAGTTGCTCAGGCATGGAAGGATGCAGGACTTGGAACCCTGGGTGACAGGCTTGTAAATAAGAGCTTTACTTATGATTATGCATTTCGTGGGGAAACGGTTGATCAGACAGAGTTAGCCTTATACTCCGATCTGAATGTGCCTGCACTAACCTGGAAGCCAACTGAAAATTATCTTAGAACTTTGAACAAAGAATATAATGCGGGGCTCATTGATGCAGAATTTTATCTGAAAAAAGAAGAGCCTGACGTGGTTGGCGATTTTGTTTCCGGTAAAACAGGAACTTATGGCTTCTATATGACCAATACAACAGACGTAATTAACAGTTTAACAACCAATGATCCAAATGCAAAAGTAGCTGTTTTAGATCCGGCAGCTTTTGCACCTAAAGACAGCAAACCATATTATTATGAATATCCGTCTTATGGAATGGTTATGGGTATGAATTCCAAGACCACAGAAGAGCAGAGGGCGGCAATCTGGATGTTCTTAGACTGGATGATTCAGGATGATAATTTGTTCTACCTGCAAAATGGTGTGGAAGGACAGAATTATACGCTGGATGAAGATGGTATCGCAGTACCGGCAGCTGATTTTAACGGAGAATCCAAACTTTCTAACAATAATAATAAAGATTACTGGTGTCTGGTTGCAGAAGTTGCAAGTTATGGCGATGAACAGAAAAATTTAAAAGCAAATATGAAGACTCTTGCACCGGCAGGATATGAAGATCTGATCCAGCAGTCTTATGACTACACCAAGAAGATTGAACAATATGGATTAATCAATACGATTTTCACAAAACCGGTAGAGAGCTCCAGTGAGTATGCATCCGATCTGAGCGCCCTGTGGCAGGAAGTTTATGTAGATATGGTTACTTCAAGTCCTGAAGAATTTGATGAGAAATATAAGGCTGCTTGTGAAGAATATCTGGATGCAGGATATCAGGAAATTCTGGATGAGAAGCAGGAGCTGTTAGATGAAGGGTCTTACAAATAAAAAAGCGTGAAAAAATGGATGGCTGTTGCAGGGTAAAAGCCTGCAGCGGCCTTTTAAAGCAGAAAGAAGGATGGATATGGCAGGATTGGTGTATAATAAAAAACAGGTGGAAGAGGCAATTGATCAGATTGTGGCACGTACGATGCGTATGGATATGCCCTGGGACTGGCCGTGCGGGGTTGCTTATTATGGAATCAGCAAAGCATATGAATTCACAAAAAAGGAAGAATATCTGGATTTATTAAAGGAACGGATTGATGAATACATAGAACTTGGGGTACCTAAATGGACGGTCAATACCTGTGCAATGGGGCATTGCCTGATTACTTTATATGAAGCAACCGGTGAAGAGAAATACTGGGATCTTGTGATGAGAGGAGCAGAATATCTGCGCAGTGATGCAAGACGGTTTGCGGATCGGGTTTTACAGCATACCGTTTCTGTAAATAATGATTTTCCGGAGCAGGCATGGGCAGATACACTGTTTATGGCGGCATTTTTTCTGCTGCGGGTAGGGGTGAAATTAAAAGAAGAAGAGATGATTGCAGATGCATTGAACCAGTATTACTGGCATATTAAATATCTGCAGAACATGGATACAGGCCTCTGGTATCACGGATATAACAATATTACCAAAGACCATATGTCAGGTTTTTACTGGGGGAGAGCAAATGCATGGGCGGCATATACCATGTCCCAGGTAGGAAAATACCTGCCGGAATGTTATCTGTATCCGCAGTTTCTGGATATTGTGGGCTCATTGAATGAACAGCTGGCAGCAATCAAGCTTTTGCAGACTGAAAATGGTCTGTGGAGGACAATACTGGATGATGAAGAATCCTATGAAGAAATTTCAGCGTCCTGCGGAATTGCATCGGCAATGCTGGAAAAGGGGAATCCACTGCATCTGAAATACATTAACAAAGCACTGCAGGGCGTATTAAATAATATCAGTCCCGATGGAAGGGTATTAAATGTATCCGGAGGAACTGCGGTTATGAAAGACCGTGACGGCTATTGCAATATATCCAGAGACTGGATACAAGGCTGGGGACAGGGGCTTGCACTGGCATTTCTGACGGGGGTGTTAGACTATGAAAATTGTCGAAGCGACGGGGCATTATAAGACGGGACATCATAATAAGAAAGACAGTTTGTGCAATGAGTTTACCTTTGCACCGGGAGCAGCCGGGGAGGGAGCACAGCAGGTAACTCCGGAAGATCTCTATACGAAGGAGAAAACATGGGGATTTCTGACAGAAGCAAACAGACGGGAGGATCCTTTGCTGCAGATTCCAGAATTAAATACCGGATTTGACACATTTTACTGGTATCGGGATAAGGATATAACCCGGATCACGCAGGATGTGTCCGGCTGTTATGCAGATTCGTTATGCATCGTAAATGAACTTTGTGCAGATGGCAGCAGAAGGATTCCGCTTTCCTTTAAAGCAGATGTTCCCCTAAGCGGAAATTACAAAGTACGGCTGAAACTTACAGCGGCAGTGGAAGAAGAGGAACTGCTTATTTTTCTCGGAAGAAGAAAGCTTTTTTATCGGGGAAGACTGTCGGCGGGTGAGGTATTAGAAACAGAATTTTTATTAAATATCAGTGATATTATTCCAAGAGGCCAGGTGGCGGCTTATCAGGATTACAGTGCAGCTATTACCATTATAGGAAAAGAGCCAAGACTGACAAATGTCGCTATATATCCTGTAGAAAGTCCGGTTATTTATATAGCAGGGGATTCTACTGTAACGGACCAGAGCGCGGAGTATCCCTATGCGCCGGGTACCAGTTATTGTGGATGGGGGCAGATGCTTCCGGCTTTTATAGATGGTAAAGCAGCAGTTTCCAATCATGCCCATTCCGGACTGACAACAGAAAGTTTTCGCAGCGAAGGCCATTATCAGATTATTTTAGATCACATTCAAAAAGGGGATTACTGCCTGTTCCAGTTTGGGCATAATGATCAGAAACTGAACCACCTTAGGGCAGAGGAAGGATACCGGGAAAATCTGATTACGTATATCAAAGAGATCAGAGAAAAAGAAGCATATCCCATTTTGGTAACTCCATTGGCAAGAAATTCCTGGAGAGGTGCGGATGGTACTTATAATGATATGCTGCTTCCCTATGCGTGTGTCTGTAAAGAGATTGGAAAAACGCTGAATGTTCCGGTTCTGGATTTACACGGTAAAAGTAAAGAGTTTGTAATCCGACAGGGACTGGAAGGAGCGAAATTTTATTATTTCCCCGGTGATTTCACCCACAGCAATGATTACGGGGCATATAAAATGGCTGGTTTTGTGGCAGCAGAATTAGCGGAACAGCTTTGTCTTCCGGGGCAGCAAAGCGCTCATGATTCCATCCCGGAATATACAGATGAGTGGAAGATATCAAGAAAAACCAATCTGCCGGCTCCACCCTCAAATATGGATGGAATGGATAATCCCACCGCATGTCCCATTATGTTTCGGGATCTGAAAAGACCGGAAGAGTGGCTTACAAGAGCTGAAGCAATGGATATGGTCATTCAGACAATGAATTTCTTTCCCATTAATGTATATAACGATATGTTTGAGGATGTAGTGGGGCATGAGTGGTATGCGGGAACAGTGGAATGTGCTGCCCAAAATGGAATGATTCCAAACCCTATGGTGAAGGAGAAGAAAATTTTTCCCGCAAAAGAGATCACCTTGCAGGAATTCCTGTGCATCGCAATGACCGGTTATAAATGCAGGAAGTACCTGCCGGTTGTGCAGAAAAAGTACCGGATCAATGTGGCATCCTGGGCAGAAGAAGAGATACAGGCAGCCTGTGAAATTGGAATTGCGGCAGAAGAAGCAGATTTTAATAATCTCATATCCAGAAAAAATGCTGCAGATATATGTAAGAGGCTTTACGTGTCATTGCATCATCATGGAAATTAGAATAGGAGGACATATAATGACAGCAGAATTAACAGGGGGCTTCACCTTACCGGGAGAATCCGGGTATGAAGAATTGACATTGAAGCTGGCAAAGAAATGGGGGGCTGATGTGATCAGGGACAGTGACGGAACCGCCTTGTCGGATACGATTTTAAATGCCGGTTATGGAATCTATTCTACTATTTGTATCATTCGTGACCATAATGAGTGGGCAAAAAATCATATGGATAAGCTGCAGCAGTCCTTTTTAGTCACAAATCCCAAGACGGCAGTGGAACCGTTTGTAACCTTTCATCTCATGAGTGATTTTTCCCAGGGACAGTTTTCGGTGAATGACAGTCCGGAATCGATGCAGTTTTGGCAGGTCTTTGACCGTACCTCCAACATGGAAGTCTCCAGAAGGCTGTGGACCTATGAGAAAGAAGCCGGGAATCTCACCATTCAAAATGCGGTTCCCTATCATAAATATACGGTTAGTTTTCTGGCATACCGCATTTGGGAAGAAATATCCATGTATAATCATGTTACCAATGGCTGGAATAAGGAACATTTAATGCCTGTAGATCCCCGGTATGTGGAAACCAGGGAGTACCTGCTGCAATGGATGGAAGACTGGTGTGCCGCTCATCCGGATACGACCGTTGTGCGGTTTACCTCTTTGTTTTACAATTTTGCATGGATCTGGGGCAGCAGTGAGAGAAACCGTTCGCTGTTCACAGACTGGGGGTCTTATGATTTTACAGTCAGTCCTCTGGCATTGCAGCAATTTGCATCTAAGTACGGCTATCAACTGTGCGCAGAGGATTTTGTGAACAAAGGTGCATATCAGGTGACCCATATGCCGCCAAATGCAAGAAAACTGGATTACATGAATTTCATCAATGATTTTGTTATTCACTTTGGAAAAGAACTGGTAGATATCGTACACCGCCATGGCAAACAGGCATATGTTTTTTACGATGACAGCTGGGTTGGCCTGGAGCCCTATGGGAAAAGATTTCATGAATTTGGATTTGACGGATTGATTAAGTGTGTATTCTCTGGATATGAAGCCAGATTATGTGCAGGGGTAAAGTCAGTCACTCACGAACTGCGGCTGCATCCATATCTGTTTCCGGTAGGGCTTGGGGGAGCTCCGACTTTTAGCAGAGATGGGGATCCCGCCCTGGAAGCGAAAAAATACTGGAATCAAATACGGCGCGCCCTCCTTCGCGTACCGATTGAAAGAATCGGTTTGGGCGGATATCTGCATTTAACAGAAGGCTATCCGGAATTTTGTGACTATGTAGAGCAGATAACAAAAGAGTTTCGCAGAATCCGAAAACTACATGAAGAAGGACCGGTATATCATTTAAAATGCACAGTGGCAGTTCTTCATAGCTGGGGCAGGCTTCGGTCCTGGACACTTTCCGGGCATTTCCATGAGACAGAACAACACGATCTCATACATGTGATTGAAGCACTGTCGGGTTTACCGGTAGAAGTAACCTTCCTGGATTTTGAAGATATTAAAAACGGAGCGTTAGACGACGTACAGGTTCTGATCAATGCCGGAAAAGCCGGGAGCGCATGGAGCGGCGGCGATGCCTGGAAAGACGCAAGAGTAGTTGAACAGATCACAAAATGGGTTTATCATGGCGGAACCCTGATTGGAATCCGGGAACCGTCGGCAGTGGAGGGTTTCGATACATTTTTCCGCATGTCCGAAATCTTAGGAGTGGATAAAGATAAGGGGGCAAGAGTATGCCATGGAAAGTGGGAGTATCACATAGAAAAGATAGAAGGTCTTCTTCCTGCTGGCTTTAATATCCCCGGCGAGAGTCAGATTTATTTAACCGACGGCAAGAACAGGGTGCTGGCTGAAGAAAATAAAGTACCTGCGCTGACCATACGTGATTTTGGCAAGGGAAAAGGTATCTATCTGTCATCCTTCCGTTACAGCCTGGAAAATACGAGACTGTTCTTAAATCTTCTGCTTTATGGAACAAACCAGGAATTGATTCCGGATTATGTCACTGCCAATCCGTATACAGAATGTGCGTATTACCCGGAGAGCAAGGTACTGGTAATCATCAATAACAGTGAGAAGAGTCAGATTACCAGTATCAGCACGGAGTTTGGGGTAGTGAATGCGCAGCTGGAGGGGTATGAGACCAGGGAAGTGCTGCTTTAGAGCGAACAGTTTCATCTAAATTGGGGATTAGGTGAGTAAGGGACGCTTTGTAGATGGAAGTAGTGCGCGGAAAGAAAAGGGGGCGGACCATGGCAGGCGTTTGGAAGGCTTACCGCAGAACTGGCATTTTCTAACCTTCCCGAAGCGCTTTTTGGCGGCACGCGGGCATTCGCTCCGAAATCCTGATGCATTTCGCAGCTCAGTGCCCGCTTAGTATCCGATGGGAGCCAGTCGAATACTATCCGCCAAAAAACACTCCGGCAAGGTAAGTAAATGCTCAGATCTGCTATACGCCTTCCAAACGCCTGCCATGGTCCGCCCCCTTCTCTTTCCGAGATAGCATTCGTTGATACAAAGCTGGTTTTCTCAGCATGATGGGGCCCTGGGGTTGTGGCATGCCGGACGCGATTGGCGTAAAGCAACTGATCTTGAGAACGGAATTTGTTTTTCATTCTGTAACCAGAAAAAGGAGCAAACTTTCATCTTCTTTTACGCAAACAGCCGAACCATACTGCGCAGCATTCAATAAAGAACAGCTCGCCACAGCCCAAGGGTCTCCACCAGGCTGAGAAAACCAGCTTTGTGGCAGTAAACTGAATCTCGGAAAGATGCCAGTTTCCCACTCCCATCTTTCTGTACACTACCTATCATTTACAAAGCGTCTTAATCAGCAAAACCCAAATTCAAGAATCTGTTCGCTGTAGCTCTAGGACACTTTTCTGTTACACTGATTTACCTCACCCTATCTTTTACATCTTGTCATGTCTTTTCATATCAGTTATAATTAACATCAATGACCTTAACAGTGTATATAACATAGCCGTTTAAAATGCGGCATAGGAGGATATGATGCACAGAGAACATACAAAAGTAATACAGATAGGGAACCGGGTTATTGGCGGCGGGAATCCTATTTTAATTCAGTCTATGACAAATACAAAAACGGAAGATGTGAAAGCTACCGTGGCACAGATTCAAAAATTAACCGCAGCAGGGTGTGATATTATCCGCTGTGCCGTACCAACAATGGAAGCCGCAGAAGCACTTGCGGAGATAAAAAAAGAAATTACCATCCCTTTGGTGGCAGACATACATTTTGATTACAAGCTCGCCATTGCAGCAATGGAATATGGAGCAGATAAGATTCGGATTAATCCGGGGAATATCGGAGGCGGTGACCGCATCCGCGCCGTAGTAGAGAAGGCAAAGGAACTTGGAATTCCCATCCGTGTAGGGGTAAACAGCGGGTCTTTAGAAAAGGAACTGGTCGAAAAATACCATGGTGTTACGGCGGAAGGAATTGTAGAGAGTGCCCTGGACAAAGTCCGTATCATTGAGGAACTGGGTTACGACAACCTGGTAATCAGTATCAAATCGTCTGATGTAATGATGTGCGCAAAAGCCCATGAGCTTATTGCAAAAGAAACGAATTATCCTCTTCATGTGGGAATTACGGAATCCGGTACGGTGCTTTCCGGAAATATTAAATCCGCAGTAGGCCTTGGCATTATTTTGTCACAGGGAATCGGCGATACGATAAGAGTTTCTCTGACCGGTGATCCATTGGAAGAAATTAAATCTGCGAAACTGATTTTAAGGACCCTGGGATTGAAAAAGGGAGGGATCGAAGTAGTTTCCTGTCCTACCTGTGGCAGAACCCAGATCGATCTGATCGGTCTTGCCAATAAAGTAGAGAATATGGTAGAAGATATTCCGCTGAATATTAAAGTTGCAGTAATGGGATGTGTGGTAAACGGACCGGGTGAGGCAAAAGAAGCGGATATCGGAATTGCAGGCGGAAAAGGCGAGGGACTGCTGATCAAAAAAGGTGAAATTATTCGGAAGATTCCGGAAGATCAGCTGCTTCATGCATTGAGAGAAGAATTGGTAAACTGGAGTGAATAGTGTGGAAAAGCTGTTTTTTGATGTATTTCCATCTTTAGAAATAAGTGAAAATATACAAAGCCTTTTTGCCCAGGTGACAGTACCTAAGGTATCTGTCACTTCGGCAAAGGATTTTATGCGGGTTTATCTAAAGAGTGAAAAATTAATTCATAAAAAATATATTAACGAAGTGGAGCAGGCAATAAAAAGCCAGCTCTTTTTAGCGATGCCCATCACCATCAAAATTATAGAACGGTTTAGTCTGTCCCAGCAGTATACACCGGAGAAGCTGCTGCCTATATATAAGGACAGCATACTGCTGGAATTAAAAGACTACAGCATTTTTGAATACAATCTGTTCCGGCAGGCATCCTGTGAGTTTCCGGCGGAAGATACTATGAAGCTCACGATGGAAAACTCTGTAGTGGCGGAAGGAAAATCAGAGGAACTGGTAAGAGTCCTGGAAAAGATATTCTGTGAACGCTGCGGCTTGTCTCTGAAGATTCAGACAGAGATGAAAGACCCTGTGGAAAGTAAAGCCAGGAAGAACAGTGAAATCCGTATCCGGCAGGAAGTAGAAGCCATTATGAAAAATGTGGCAGTAAAGCAGCCGGAGAATGGGGATGAAGAGGAAATCCAGGGAGGTGCAGGAGAAGCAGGGCCGGATCAGACGGAACAGGCAAATGCTGTATCCAAGGCTCCTCAAAAAGAGAACGGGCAAGTGAAAAATAACCAGGAGAAAACTTCGGCAAACCAGGGAAATGGCGGAGCAAAGAAACCGGGAGAGTTTAAAAAAGGCGGATTTAGCAAGGGCGGTGACAGTTACCGGGGTGGCTATAAGAAGTCGGATAATCCGGATGTGATTTACGGAAGGGACTTTGAGGAAGAGTCGATTACCATCGATCAGATTATCGAAGAGATGGGAGAGGTTGTTATCCGGGGGCAGATTCAGAATCTGGAAACAAGAGAAATCCGTAATGAAAAAACAATCCTGATTTTAGAAGTAACAGATTATACGGATACCATTGTAGTAAAAATGTTTGCACGAAATGACCAGGTGCCGGAAATTTTAGCAGGTGTAAAAAAGGGTGCATTTGTAAAAATGAAAGGTGTTACCACCATAGACCGTTTTGACAGCCAGTTAACGATCGGATCGATTGTGGGAATTAAGAAAATTTCGGATTTCCGCACCAGCCGGATGGATACCTATCCGGAAAAAAGGGTGGAACTCCACTGCCACACAAAAATGAGTGATATGGATGGTGTTTCTGAAGCAAAAGATATTGTAAAACGTGCTTATAAATGGGGACATAAAGCCATAGCCATTACAGACCATGGTGATGTACAGGCTTTTCCGGATGCCAATCATGTCATTGAAGATATCGACCGTGAATTTAAGGCACAGTATCAGAAAGACCATCCGGATATTACCAAAGATGAATTAAAGCGGGTACCCTGCCCCTTTAAAGTAATCTATGGGGTAGAAGCGTATCTGGTGGATGATTTACAGGAACTGGTGGTAAACTCCAAAGGCCAGAGCCTGGACGGTACCTATGTGGTTTTTGACCTGGAGACAACCGGTTTCAGCCCTGTGAGCAACCGGATTATAGAAATAGGTGCAGTTAAAGTTGTAGATGGAGTCATCAGGGATCGGTTTTCTGCATTTGTCAATCCTCAGGTTCCCATTCCATTTAGGATTGAAGAACTGACTGGAATTAATGATAACATGGTGCTTCCTGCAAGGACGATCGAAGAAATACTGCCGGAGTTTCTGGAATTTGTCCAGGATGCGGTAATGGTTGCCCACAATGCTTCTTTTGATATGAGTTTCATAGAAGAGAACTGCAGAAGGCTTGGCATTGAGAAAGAATTTACCAGCGTGGACACGGTAGCCCTTGCGAGAATACTGCTTCCACAGTTAAACCGTTACAAACTGGATACGGTGGCGAAAGCACTTCATATATCGCTGGAAAACCATCACAGAGCGGTAGATGATGCAGGTTGTACGGCTGAGATTTTTGTGAAATTTGTGGAAATGTTAAGAGAGCGCGGGCTGAATGACTTAAACGGAGTTAATTCCATTGGCAAGACAACGCCGGCCCAGGTAAAAAAACTAAATACTTACCATGCGATTATACTGGCTACGAATAATACGGGCAGGGTAAATCTGTACAAGCTGATTTCTTATTCCCATCTGGATTATTACAGCCGCCGGCCCAGAATACCTAAGAGTGCTTTTATCGAGCACCGGGAAGGGCTGCTGATCGGATCGGCATGTGAAGCAGGAGAACTGTATCAGGCGGTTTTAAACAATAAGTCCCGGAAAGATATTGCAAGGCTGGTGGAATTTTACGATTATCTGGAGATTCAGCCACTTGGGAACAATCAGTTTATGATCCACAGTGATAAGATAGATATCAGTACCCAGGAAGAATTAATGGAAATTAACCGCCGAATTGTTAAACTAGGTGAACAGTTTCACAAACTGGTAGTAGCTACCTGTGACGTACACTTTCTGGATCCGGCAGACGAAGTTTACCGCAGAATCATTATGGCGGGAAAAGGATTCAAAGATGCGGATGACCAGGCACCGCTGTATCTGCGCACCACAGAAGAGATGCTGGAAGAATTCGCTTATCTGGGAAGTGAAAAGGCGGAAGAAGTAGTTATAACAAATACAAATAAAATCGCAGATATGTGTGAAAAGATTGCACCGGTAAGACCGGATAAATGTCCGCCGGTTATTGAGGATTCGGATTCAACCCTGCGTGAGATCTGCTATAACAGAGCACATGAAATCTATGGGGAAGACTTGCCGGAAGTCGTATCCGAGCGGTTAGAGAGAGAGCTGAAATCCATTATCAGTAATGGATTTGCCGTTATGTATATCATTGCCCAGAAACTGGTATGGAAATCCAATGAAGACGGATATCTGGTAGGTTCAAGGGGGTCGGTTGGATCATCCTTTGTTGCCACCATGGCGGGTATTACAGAAGTAAATCCGTTAAGGCCCCATTACTATTGCGAAGAATGCCATTACAGCGATTTTGACTCGGATGCAGTGAAGCCTTATGTGGGTGGTGCCGGATGTGATATGCCTGATATGGTATGCCCGAAATGCGGGGCAATGTTAAAGAAAGAAGGATTTGATATTCCTTTTGAGACATTCCTTGGATTCAAAGGTAATAAGGAACCGGATATTGACCTTAATTTCTCCGGTGACTATCAGGGAAATGCCCATCGTTACACGGAGGTTATATTTGGAAAAGGACAGACTTTTCGAGCCGGAACAATTGGTACCCTTGCGGAGAAAACAGCCTTCGGCTATGTGAAGAACTACTACGAGGAACGGGGGCAGAGGAAGAGAAACTGTGAAATCGGACGTATCGTGCAGGGATGCGTAGGCGTTCGGAGAACCACGGGACAGCATCCGGGAGGTATCATTGTACTGCCTCTTGGTGAAGAGATCTATTCCTTTACCCCGGTGCAGCATCCCGCAAATGACCAGACAACAGATATCATTACTACCCATTTTGACTATCATTCCATTGACCATAACCTATTGAAACTGGATATACTGGGACACGACGATCCCACCATGATACGAATGCTGGAAGATCTCACCGGGCTGGATGCCAAGGAGATTCCGCTGGATGACCAGGAGGTAATGTCCCTGTTCAGCAGCACCAGAGCCCTTGGCATTTCACCGGAAGATATCGGCGGGTGTCCGCTTGGTGCCCTTGGAATTCCCGAGTTTGGAACGGACTTTGTTATCCAGATGCTCTGTGATACGAAGCCGAAGACCTTCTCTGACCTGGTACGTATTTCCGGTCTGTCTCATGGTACCGACGTGTGGCTGGGGAATGCCCAGGCATTGATCCAGGAAGGGAAAGCAACGATTTCAACAGCAATCTGTACCCGTGATGATATCATGACTTATCTGATCAATATGGGACTGGAAAGTGAGCTGTCTTTTACAATCATGGAGAGTGTGCGTAAAGGAAAAGGACTAAAGCCCGAAATGGAAGAGGAAATGATTAAGCATGATGTTCCGGACTGGTATATCTGGTCCTGTAAGAAGATCAAATACATGTTCCCGAAAGCCCATGCGGCGGCATATGTCATGATGGCATATCGAATTGCTTACTGTAAGGTGTTTTATCCGCTGGCATATTATGCGGCGTATTTCAGTATCCGTGCATCAGCATTCAGTTATGAGCTGATGTGCCAGGGAAGGGAGAAACTGGAGCATTACATGTCCGAGTACAAAAAGAAATACGACACACTGTCCAAAAAGGAACAGGATACGTATAAAGACATGAAAAATGTGCAGGAAATGTATGCAAGAGGATTTCAATTTATGCCGGTTGATCTTTACCGGGCACAGGCGCACCGTTTTCAGATCATAGACGGCAAACTGATGCCCTCCCTGAGTACCATAGAAGGTCTGGGGGATAAAGCGGCGGATGCGGTAGTAGAAGCTGCCAAAAATGGTCCGTTCCTGTCCAAGGATGATTTCAGACAGCGTACGAAGGTCAGTAAGACGGTTATTGATCTAATGGATGATCTGGGACTGATGGGAGAACTTCCGGAGTCCAACCAGTTGTCATTGTTTGATTTTTAATATTCGATACATTTGAAAAAACTTCATGAACCATATGTCGGCTCCCCGCCGGCGGTTCATGAAGTTTTTTATTATTTGTTATTTATATTGTTATTTATCTTAGCATATTTCATCCATTGTAGGGAAATGAGTTCATGTCCTGCCGGTGATGGATGGACTCCGTCCAGATGCAGATGGCCGGCTCCCTGTATTTGTGAGATAATGCCTCCTTACTTACCCTTTTACTGCGCCGCCTGTTATTCCCTGAACAAAATACTTCTGTACGAACAGGAAGAATACGATCAGCGGTATAATTGTTATGCAGATCGCTGCACTCATAGGTCCCCAGGAGGTATTATACTGTCCCTGAAAACTAAGTGCACTCATGGTCAGGGTTTTCAGTGAGGAAGTAGTAGAAAGCGCAATCTGAGCCCAGAATAAGTCACCCCAGATTCCAACAAATGCAAAAATTGCGGATACCGATATAGCCGGCTTCATTAAAGGAATACTTATTTGGAGCAGGGATTTCAATTCTGAGCAGCCGTCTATACGGGATGCTTCAATTAATTCCTGCGGCATACTTAAAAAGAAATTTCGCATGATGGTTATGGTCATGGGGATGTTCCAGCCGATGTAGGGGAGTATCAGCATCACATAACTGTTTAATTTCAGTTTCGACAGCATTAGATATAATGGCATGATAACCGCTTCGGAAGGCAGCATAAAGGTGATAATTAAAAGTAATAAAATGATTTTCCCAAATGGAACCTTAAGTCTCGCCAGTGCGTATCCGCCTAGTGTCCCTGCGACTAAAATAATCAGCAGTGAAATTACGGTTACTATGGCACTGGTCAGCAGACCGCCTCCAATATGTCCGGCTGTCCATGCTGTCCAATAATTTGAAAATTGTGGGTTAGCGGCAAAGCCCCAGATATTTTTATAAAATTCTTCATCTGATTTGAAGGATGTAATGACTACGAAGATAACGGGATATACCGATATCATGACCAGCAGGTAGGTAAATATTCTGCATATCCATTTAATCTTCCGGTCCGGATGTTTGAATTTATACTGTCCGGCATTAGTATTCATAACTTTCACCCCCCAGAAGTTTATTGGTAATAAAGATGAAGATCAGTACTACAACGGTAAGGATGCAGCCGGTGGCAGCAGAGTAGCCAAATTCATTGTATACAAAGGACCGTTTTATCATTTCTATGGGAACGGTAGTGGTCAGGTTTCCGGGTCCCCCCATTGTCATTGCCCAGACAAGATCATAAGTACGAAATGCCGTAGTCAGAGAAAAGATAGCTGCTAACTGGATTGTAGGCTTGATCAGAGGAAGTATGATATAGCGGATTTGTTTTAAATAACCTGCACCGTCCAGATAGCTGGATTCGATTAATGAACTTGGGATATTCTGAATAGCCGTGTATCCCAGCATCATGGTCACGCCAAAGAGCTTCCATCCGCTTACAATGGCAATGCAGATCATGGCAGTTCCCTTGTTCTCCAGCCATGCTGTTGCCATACTGCCGGCGCCAACTGCCCTTAACAGCTGATTCAGGATACCCATGTCGCTATTAAAAACAAAGGTAAACAGCAGCCCTACAATAGCCGTGGGCAGCATGATAGGGGTGAAGAACACCAGCCTTAAAAATGAGCCTTCTGACTTTCGCAGTTTATAAATCATAAATGCAACAATCAACCCCAACAGGATTGCGAAAACAGTTGATATAAAGCCCAGCAGAACAGAATGATATAATGCTTTTAAGGAGTCGCTGTCTTGAAAAAAATTTATGTAATTTTTAAAATATACCCATTTCAGTTTTTTAAAACCGTCCCATTCCTGCAGTGAAAGTATGATGTTCCATCCAATTGGAATGTATTGGTCAACCAATATAAAAAACAGGCAGGGAAGTACCATCAGCGCTCCAAGAAACTTTAATTTACTTTCTAATTTGCTTTTTTGTTTTATTTTGTGTGTGCCCATCCGAATCGCCCCTTTTTAATGAAAGGACTGCGGGTAACTTGCCATCCGGCAGTACCTTTCATTATTCTTATATTTTTAAATATCGCTGTGCGGTTTCAAATCTCCTGGGTTACTCTTCTTTTGACTGCAGCCTTAGTTTTTCCAGGTCTTCAAGAGCTTTGTCGCCGCTGCTTAAAATATAATTTGCATTTAGCTGGGCATTGCCATATTCCTGCACTTTTGCAGATATGTTCAAGTAATCTGATGTTACTAAATATTTTGTCTGTTTCATCAGTTCCGTAACAACAGGATCCGTAACTTCCACACCATTGATTGCCACCGGATAACTGCTTTGGGCTCGTATCTTCTGTATCTCCGGACTTAAGAAGGTTTTGATAAAAGAAATTGCTTCTTCCGGGTGAGCAGCGTTAGAAGGAATCATAAAACCGTCTGTACCTCCAACGATCACCGTGTTTTTACCCATAGTCGGCCATAATACCGGAACAACCTCAAAATCAACGGAACCCATCAGGTCTGGATAGATCAGGTTTGTTTCAGCTATAATTGCCGCTTTTCCCTGTACAAAAGCCGTTTTTGATTCGTCCCTGGTTACATTTAATGCGCCTTCGCCCGGATACCAGAGTTTTTTGTCATACAATTCTTTTATATTTTTCATTGTTTCTGGCAGATAATTCTGGGTAAAGTCAAGATCTCCGTTTGTAAATTCAGCCAGTTTACCGTCATCCTGTGCCAGTCCTGCAGCGCCTAAACGGTTCAGCCAGGAGTTCACATCCCTGGCAACGGTAAAAGGTGCGATATCTTTTTTGTCTTTCAGTGTCTGGCATACGTCTATAAATTCCTTCCAGTTCCATTCTTTTGGAATTTCGATCCCGCATTCCTTAAAGATATCTGCATTTACATACATGGTCGGAAAGGTAGATTGATAAGGAACGGCATAATATTTTCCATTGAAATTACCCAGTTCTAAGAGTTCGGCAGGAAATGTATTCTTCCATTCATTATTATTTGCTTCCAGATAAGGAGTTAAATCCAAAGCCTGACCGGCGTCCACATAAGGCTTAATCAGCATAGGCCAGTAATGTGTCACATCCGGAGGAGTTCCTGCTGCGATTCCGGTCTTTAGGATTTTGTCAATATTAGCCCAGTCAATGTCAATAACCTGTACATCCAGTTCAGGATGCAGTTTTATGGTTTCGTTAATCATCTGTTCCCAGGATGGCTCGCCGGTACGATTCCCATAAAAAGATATTTTTGTTATTTTTTGGTCAGAAGCTTTGTTAGTTTCAGCAGATGCAGTGGATTTTGCAGTATCTTCAGAAGCGGATTTTGTGTCCTTGGTTTCCTTTGACGAACCGCCCGACGACTGCTTCTGACAGCCAGCAGCCATTGTCATAGCCAAAAGAATTCCCAGCATACAGATAAGTAAGTTTTTGGTTTTTCTCACAATAAATTCCTCCATTCATTTATCTTTGTGGTGATTATTTAGTTATGAATAAAGTGTAGCAAGAAAAATATAGTTAATATATCCAAAAATACAATGATTTTATCCTAAAATATAATGATTGTTTAGTTTTTGGCGGGTTGTGTCTTTCTGCGCCGGTATTCGGAAATCGAACATCCTTCCAGCTCATAGAAAACTTTGGCAAAATATTTATAATCCTGAAATCCTACTTTTGCACTGATTTCATACACTTTCAGACTGCTTTCACAAATTAATTTTTTTGCCATGTCAATCCGCAGGCTGGTTAGATATTTATGAAAGGGCTGTCCGGTTGTATTTTTAAAAAGAGCGGAAAAATAATTTGGTGTTTTATTTGCCAGTTTTGCCATCTGCTCAACCGTAACAGGCTGTTCATAATTACATTTTAAGTAATCGATCACCTGCAGTACTGCAGTGTGGTAGGAATTTTCCGGGGAGGCAGTGATATGATCGATCATGCATTTGCAGTATTTCAGCAGGTGCTCTTTGTAGAACTCCAGTTTTTGGGGAAGCTTTCTAAACAAAGCGCCGTTGAATTCTGCCGGACTATCCGGAATGGCAAGCTTTACTGTTTCGATGGCTTCTCTACAAAACTGTAGAACGGCCTGTACGCTATAGCATTTTTTTTCCTGCATTTCGCCAAATGCGTGATTAAGTATTCTTTCTATACTAAAATAATTTTTTTCTTCTATGCTGTGATAGAATTCTTTTTTAGCTTGAAAGGAAAACTGCATTACATCAGGGATTATTTCCATATCATCATAATAAAGTACAGAAAGAGCTGCATGGTACAGTCTGCATGACTGTAAACTTTTACACTGCAGATAGAGATCAGACAGTTTTTCTGCACATCCGGCATGGCTTACGGTGATAAAAAGATTACCAGGTATCTTAGAAGCTATCCGGTTTTTCCAGATTTCTGTGTATTCCCGGAGACCCTTGGGAGACAGATCAATCCGGTATATGACCAGGGTATCATTCTCTGTACCCTGATATACGGCACATCTGCATTCCTTAAAAACAGAAGAAGCAATGGTATCCGGGCGGTACTCCGGGGCACCCTGAAAGTCTCCGTCTGTTTCAGCCAGTATGCAACAGACCGGGTCAGATAAAGAAAATCCGAAATATTCTTTAAACTTTAACGCATCCTCCGGACTTTCGCTGCCGGACAGTAACTTTTTAATCAGGTTGTTTTTGGAAAGTTTCTGATATTGCTGGTGCTGCAGATTTCTTATATTATTCAGCTCGAATGTCTGCACGGACTGACGTACAAAATCAATAACTTTATCTGCGTTCACCGGTTTTAGCTCATAGTTTACAACGCCTATCTGAATGGCAGACTGAGCATATTTAAAATCTGAATAACCACTTAATATCATTATCCGGGTTTCTGGCTGCAGATCCATAATCCGTCTGCTGAGTTCGATTCCGTCCATCCCGGGCATACGGATATCCAACAGTACAATTTCGTATCTTTCTTTTTGAAACAGATGCCAGGCATTGTAACCATCTGCGTCATCCACCTTTTGGATACCCAGTTTCGCCCAGTCGATCCCGTCTTTCATTCCTTCTCTGATTTGAATTTCATCATCTACTATTAATAATTTCATATGAATCTCCATTTCACCGCTGACGCCTGCGGACATAAACGAATAGGGATGGGGGTGCGTCTGCCGCCCTTTCGCTAATAAGAAATGAGAGGTATTTTATTTATAAGGGAAGAGAACCTCAACCCGGGTTCCCTGGCTGACAGTACTATAGAACTCCAGGCCGTATCCTGCTCCATATTTAATTCTCAGCCTGTCATGTATATTCTTTAGTGCCAGACATTGTACAGTATCAGCCTGTGGGGAGTTTAATGCATTTCTGATTGCACTTTCATCGGTGCCCAGGCCGTTATCCACGATGGTATACCTCATATTATCACCAATGCGTTCAACAGTAACTTTTATGACACCGCCTTCTTTTTTTGCTTCCAGTCCGTGAATAACGGCATTTTCAACCAGAGGCTGGAGTATTAACTTCAGCGTCTGACAGTATTCAAATTCAGGCCTGGTATGAATTTCCAGCGTAATACGTTCGCCCAGCCGGATTTTCTGTATCTGCATATAATTTTGCAGATGCAGCAGCTCCTCCTGAATGGTAGTGAGTTCATTGCCGCTGTTCAGTGTGTGACGGAACATATTTGCAAGTGCCTCAATCTGCATGCCAACCTGATAATCTTTGTTTTTGTAGGCAAGCCAGTAGATCGCATCCAGAGTATTGTAAAGAAAATGCGGGTTAATCTGCATTTGAAGGGCCATCAGTTCGGCTTCTCTTTCTTTTATTTCTGCCTGATAAACAGTTTCAAACAGATATTTTAGTTCTTTTGCCATATTTAGAAATTGTACGGTAAGCATTCCGGTTTCGTTTTCCGATAAAATGGGAAGTGATACCTCAAAATCACCGCCCTCTATTTTTTTCATTTCTTTCGATAAGCGGACAATGGGCTTTATGACATATTTGTTTTGGATAAAAGTAAAAAGGATACTGAATAAAATACATAATAAAATAGAAATGATAATGATCTGGTTTATCATAACCTTTGGCAGGTCCATGGTTTTGCGGGAAATCACCTGAATAAGCTTCCACGGGGTATTTTCGATGTTGGAATAGAAGATGGACTTACTGCCGGTTGTACTGCTGATTTTAAAATATCCGTTATCCGCCTCCATGCTATCTTCCATTTGGGTATAATCCGAAATTTTTGTATTCAGCAATTCTTTGTCATCAGCTGAAATTATTTCGCCGGTATCATTTATGATAAAAAGTAAATCATCTTCATAATGGTTTTCTTTTTTGACCGCATAAATGGAGCGGAGTGTCTGCTCTTTCATTGTGATTTTTTCTATCGCGAGAGTACGGAATGCATTTAAATCGTTTACGCATCGTATGTAGGAAACAACAGGAACATTAAACTTACTTTCATAGCCATAATCGATCTGATAAACCGGTGTCCAATAGCCTCTGCCCTTTTGGGCAATGGCATTTTCAAAATAACGGGTATCCTGGGGGTCAACAAAACCTCCGTATTGTATGATGATTTCACTATCGCTTGTTACTGATATAGAATGGATATAAGATTTTGAGACTGCAAGTTCGTTGGTAAAACGAATGATATGATCTTTTAATTGCTGCTGCCGTAAAGAAAATTCAGCAGAATTCTCTCTGGGGTTTTCTGCATTTAAATAGGTACCGCAATATTCCTGCAATGAATCATTGCTAAGAAGAGAAACAGAGATTCGGTCAATTTCGCTTAATACACCACTGATGTTTTTTTGAGATTGCTTTAGGATCTCCAAACGGTTTTCATGTGTTTGGCTGCTGATGATCTGTGACATCTCTTGGTTCATCAGCAATGCAATTAAAACAAGGGGGCATATGATAAAAGTAAGAAGGCATATCAGGAACATTTTTTTAATGGAAACATTTTTGATCCTGAACAAAGAAGCTTTGAGCATATGGTTTCCCCCTTATATCTGAACGTTTACTGTAAGAAAGGCTTTTTCATATTATACACGATTTGTTTTCAGACTGCCAGTAGAATTAGATATATTAAGGCTTAGATTCTTTTAATGCTTAGATTCTTTTAATGCAGAAGGAGAACACCCAAACAGTTTTCGAAAAGCTCTGGAAAAAGTGGAGTAGTCTTTAAAGCCGCAGTCATAGCATATCTGCGTAACCGGATAGCCGAGAGTCAGCATTTCTTTGGCACATAAAAGGCGTTTGTGGTTAATGTAACTGCCCACAGAATAACCGGTGTGTTCCTTAAATAAACGCATCATATGGTATTTGCTGATATAAAAACGGTTTGCCAGTGCATCTATGCTTAGAATTTCGGAGAGATGGGCGTTAATATAATCCAGAATATCAATAATTTTTTCATTGCAGGTATTTGTTATAAGGTAATCCAGATGATTTTCGCAGACGGCTCTGTTTAAATGAATCATAAATTCCAGAAATAGTACCTGCCGGTAAAGTTCATTTGCATATCCGCTGTCTGAAAAAGCATTTTCCAGATTCATGATGGCATGGAAGAGGATACTTTTTTCCAGGGAATGTATGCGCAAAACATTGGAGTGGCTTTTTCTGGAACGGTGAAAACATTCGCTTAAATCGTAAGCATCTGTTTTGTAAGAGTGTATAAAACCTGGAGACAGATAAACAATGATACGCTCATAAGGAACCTGATGGTCAATATTGGGTTTGTGAATTTCGCTATGGTTTACTAGTATAATATCATAAGGTTTCAGGTGGTAGGATTTACCCTCTATTATATAATCCACATTTCCGTTAATAAAAATAATAATTTTATTAAAGTCATGGTAATGGAATTGGAAGTCCTGCTCCTTCTTATCTGTCAAATGGAACAGGCGGAATTCGCTATCCAGATAACCTCTTTTTTCATAATCCGACATAAAATCTCCCGTCTGTCATCCTCTGATGACTGTATCGATTTGTAATATCTTATGGTGTACATTATATAGCATTTTTTGCAATATAGGAAGCATTATCTCTATATTAATTTAAAATCCTGCTGGATATAATGAGAGTAAGATGAGGCACAATTTTTAAACACGCTCAGGTACTGTGGAAATCTGGGAGTGCATATGGATTTAGTAGATAAAATTTTCAGTTATTATAATTTTAAATGGAGGTATCAGAAATGAATGTTATATTAGAAAAATATCATGGGCTTGGTAATGATTATCTGGTTTTCGACCCCAACAAAAACGAATTATGTCTGAATGAAGAGAACATAAAACTGATTTGTCACCGCAACTTCGGCATAGGATCGGATGGAATATTGATGGGGCCTGTTTTTGACGGTAAAAGTATTCAGGTACGTATTTTTAATCCGGATGGAAGCGAAGCAGAAAAAAGCGGAAATGGTGTACGCATTTTTGCTAAATACTTAAAGGATGCAGGATATATCCAGAAGAACCATGTGATTTTTAAAACCCTTGGCGGGGAGATTGAGGCTTACTATTTAAATGAAGAAGGGAGCCGTCTTAAAATTTCTATGGGTACACTGTCGTTCTGGAGTGACGAAATACCAGTGGCAGGAGAGCGCCGGGAGGTTGTCAATGAGGAAATGACATTCCGGGATACACCTTATCTGGTAACCTGCGTATCCATCGGGAATCCCCATTGTATTATTCTTATGGAAGAGATTTCAAAAGAATTGGTCTGCCATATCGGGCGTTTCAGCGAAGCGGCGCCATATTTCCCCAACAGGATAAATACCCTGATTATGAAAGTGATGGATCGGACCAATATTGCGATCGAGATTTATGAAAGAGGTGCCGGTTATACACTGGCATCCGGAAGCAGCTGCTGTGCGGCAGCGGGAGCGGCATTTAAAATGGGTTTGACTGATCCTAAGTGTTATGTGCATATGCCCGGAGGGACCCTGGAAATAGAAATCTGTGAAGATGGCAGAGTTATGATGACAGGGGATGTATGCCACGTTGGCAAAGTTACTTTAGGGCACACATTTAGCGAGAAACTGAGAAACGGGAATCCGGAACCAAAATAAATTTTCAGTTGTAGGTTTTGGAACTTTGGTATATACTATGACAAAGAAAGGGGAGTTCATATGAGAACATTTGAGAAATCCAGTAAATTAGATAACGTATGCTATGATGTAAGAGGTCCGGTTGTTGATGAGGCAGGCCGCATGGAGGAACAGGGCATCGACATTCTGAAATTAAATATAGGCAATCCGGCACCCTTCGGATTTGAAGCACCGGATGATGTAATTCAGAATATGATGGCTAATCTGCGTAATACGGAAGGATATTCTGATTCAAAAGGAATTATCAGTGCAAGAAAAGCAATTATGGACTATTGTAAAAAGAAAAATATACCGGATGTAGGTATGAATGATATATATACCGGCAATGGCGTAAGCGAATTAATCGTTATGGTAATGCAGGGGCTTTTAAATGACGGAGATGAAATTCTGATGCCGTCACCGGATTATCCGCTGTGGACAGCAGCAGCGAACCTGGCAGGAGGGCATCCGGTTCATTATCTGTGCGACGAACAGTCGGACTGGTATCCGGACATGGAAGATATCCGGAAAAAGATAACAGACAAAACCAAGGGCATTGTTGTAATCAATCCCAATAATCCCACAGGAGCATTGTATCCGGTTGAAGTACTCCGGCAGATTGTAGACATTGCAAGAGAACACAGTCTGATTATTTTTGCAGATGAGATTTATGACAGACTGGTGATGGATGGACAGGAACATGTATCCATAGCTTCTCTGGCACCGGATCTGTTCTGTATAACCATGAACGGTTTGTCTAAATCCCATAAGGTAGCGGGGTATCGTGCAGGATGGATGTGCTTAAGCGGCGATAAAACAGGAGTGAAAGGGTATATCGAAGGGCTGAATATGCTGTCCTCCATGCGTCTTTGCTCTAATGTACCGGCTCAGGCAATCATTGAGACGGCTCTGACAAATGCACAGGGAATTGACCAGATGCTTCTTCCGGGAGGCAGAATCTATGAACAGAGAGAGTTTATATATAAAGCTTTAAATAACATACCCGGAGTATCGGCATTAAAGCCAAAAGCAGCTTTTTATATTTTTCCGAAACTGGATGTGAAAAAATTTAACATCAGTGATGATGAACAATTTGCCCTGGATTTTCTTAGAAAAGAAAAAGTACTCCTGGTACATGGCGGAGGATTTAACTGGCAGCAGCCGGATCATTTCCGCATAGTGTATCTGCCTAAAATGGAAATTTTAGAAGATGCAATGAATAAACTGGAGATGTTTCTCAGTACATACAGGCAGATATAGAGTGCTTCGGGATGATACCTGTGCCTGAACAGGCAGGGTGTCATCCTACATTTGACTGGAAACGGGAGTACGAATGAGTGAATGGAGGTAAGAATGAAAAATTCGGCAATTATATTAGAAGGAGGATCTGTCAGAGGGGTATTTAGTTCAGGGGCATTAGATTATCTTATGGAGAAGGAATGTTATATTCCCCACGTCATTGGTGTATCCGCAGGTTCCTGCAATGCGGTTGATTATGTATCAAAGCAGATTGGCCGAACCAAAGACTGTATTGTAAGAAGCAACGATAATGAAAAACTGATCAGTATCAAGGGGTTCTTAAAGAATAAAAGTCTCTTTAATATGGAGCTTTTGTTTGAAAAGGATCCTTCTGAGTATCATCCCTTTGATTTTGATACATTCTTTGCATCAGACATGTCTTGTGAAATCGTCGTTACAAATTGTCTCACAGGCAAGGCGGAATATTTAAGTGAAAAGAAAGATGGGGCAAGGCTGATGATGCTATGCAGAGCGTCAAGCAGCCTTCCTATCGTTTCACCCATGGTAGAGATCGACGGTGTGCCGTACCTGGATGGTGGTCTGGCTGATTCCATTCCCATTTTGCATTCACTGCAGATCGGAAATAAGAAAAATGTTGTAATTCTCACCAGAAATAAAGGTTACCGGAAAACAATGTCTAAGAAAAGCATGCATTTTTATACGGCATATTTTAAGAAATATCCGGAGCTGGTACGGGCAATCTGCCTTCGTCCCTACCATTATAACAGGATTTTGGCACAAGTTGAAAAATGGGAGGAAGAAGGAAAAATATTTGTTGTGCGCCCTCAGGGGAAAACAGTCTCCAGAGTAGAGAGCGACAAGAAAGTACTCAATGATTTCTACCGTCATGGATATGAACAGATGGAAGCACAGTATGAAGATCTGCTTCGTTTCCTGGAAAAATAGAAAGCGAGGTCATGGATGTTTGAACAATTCTTCCCAGATGAATATCTGGATTCTACTTATAAAATAGATTTTGATAAATTGTACCGTGAGGGCTGCCGGGGGGTGTTGTTTGATATCGATAATACCCTGGTGCCCCATGGTGAGCCGGCAGATGACCGGGCGAAGAAATTTTTTGCCCATTTGCGTGATATGGGAATGAAGTACTGCCTGATCTCTAACAACCAGCTGCCCAGAGTGAAGCCTTTTGCAGAGGAAGTAGGGGCGCTTTTTATAGAAAATGCCCATAAACCGTCCAGGAAAAACTATGAAAAGGCAATGCAGCTGATGGGGACTACCACGAAAAATACCGTTTTTGTTGGAGACCAGTTGTTTACGGATGTATATGGAGCAAAAAGAACCGGGATTCCCAGTATTTTAGTAAAACCAATCCATCCAAAAGAAGAGATTCAAATTGTTTTGAAAAGATATTTGGAAAAAATCGTATTACATTTTTATAAAAAGAGCAAACTAAAATAATGTCCAGTTAAGAAATATTAATGGAGGTATATAAATGTTCCGTGAGGAGTTATATGCAATATTAAAAGAAAAAATGATAGAGGCAGTTTTAGTGTCTGATGGATACAATATGCGCTACCTCAGTGGTTTCCGTGGTGCAACAGGTTATCTCTATATTACGCGGGCACGCCGGGTACTTATAACGGATTCCCGATATACTACACAGGCCAGGGAAGAGGCGCCGGATTTTGAGGTGGTTGAAATTTCTAATCAGAAAGGGTACGGGGCAGTAATCGGAGAATTAACCGGGGCAGACGAAATCAATTGCATTGGTTTTGAAAATGATCATATGATTTATGCAGACGTAATGAAATTAAAGGAAGCATGCAGTGAAGAGCTGGTCTGGGAAGGGGTAGGAGATTCGCTGAACAGACTTCGTATTGTTAAAAATGAAATGGAATTAACTTGTATGGAAAAAGCACAATCCATTGCAGATGGAGCTTTTTCTCATATCATAGGAATTCTCAAGCCTGGAATGACAGAGCTACAGGCTGCGGCTGAGCTGGAATTTTATCTGAAAAGCCATGGTGCATATGGAACCAGTTTTGATACAATTGCAGCTTCCGGTATCCACTCTGCAATGCCTCATGCCATGCCTTCCAATAAGGCAATCGAGCCGGGGGATTTCCTGACGATGGATTTCGGCTGCATTTATGAAGGCTATTGCTCTGATATGACAAGAACCGTAGTTATAGGAAAAGCCAGTCCGAAACAAAAGGAAATCTACCAAATCGTTTTGGAGGCACAGCTTGCTGCGCTGGATGTCATTAAAGCAGGGATGAAGTGCAGCGAGGTGGACAAGGCTGCCAGGGACGTGATCGAAAAAGCCGGATACGGAGAATACTTCGGTCACGGTCTTGGACACAGCGTGGGCCTGTATATTCATGAAGAACCAAGGCTTTCCCCAAAGTGTGACGAAGTACTGAGAGAGAACGTGATACAGACGGTAGAACCGGGAATTTACATTCCTGGATTTGGTGGTGTACGCATTGAGGATATCGTAATTGTGAAAGAAAATGGCTGCCAAAATATGACTCATTCAACAAAAGAATTGCTGGAACTGTAAAAAATAGTTGAAAAAGTATGGATTATATTATAAAATAGACTAAACTATGGGAATATGCAAGATTCCTGTGTTGTCAATATGAAGGAGGAATATCAATATGATATCAGCAGGAGATTTTAGAAACGGTGTAACTTTAGAGATAGATAATAACATCGTTCAGATTATCGAATTCCAGCACGTAAAACCAGGTAAAGGTGCAGCGTTTGTTCGAACAAAATTAAAAGACATTATCAATGGCGGTGTTGTGGAAAAAACATTCAGACCAACTGAAAAATTTCCACAGGCAAGGATTGACCGTGTAGATATGCAGTATTTATACTCAGATGGAGATTTGTTCCATTTCATGAACGTTGAAAATTACGAGCAGATCGCATTAGCACAGGAAGACATCGGTGATTCCTTAAAGTTCGTAAAAGAAAACGAAATGGTTAAAATATGTTCTGTTAACGGAAAAGTATTCGCAGTAGAGCCACCTTTATTTGTAGAATTAGAGATAACAGATACAGAACCCGGATTCAAAGGCGATACAGCACAGGGAGCTACGAAGCCGGCAACTGTGGAAACAGGAGCAATTGTCTATGTACCGTTGTTCGTTGAACAGGGGAATAAAATTAAAATTGATACCAGAACAGGGGATTACCTGTCCAGAGTATAATTATATTGTGTAATTCTTAGATGAGAAAGGTGGTTGCCTTTCTCATTTTTGGAATAAATAAAAACACAAGGAGGAAGATTCATGAGTGAGAAAAAGAGTTTTTTTGTAACAAAGAAATTGTTTGCTGTTGTTGTGTTGTCATTTTTATTGGCAATGATGTTGGGAATTAGTGTATTTGCTGCGCCGGCGGCGCCGTCAGGGCTGAGGCAGACATCGGCATATACGAATTCTGCTAAGGTAGTATGGAATGCAGTTGTGGGTAAAAATATCAGGTATCATGTTCAGTATTCTACGGATAACCGCAACTTTAGTGATGCAGCTACATATGATAGCTCTTACCCGGAAATTTATAAGAGTAATCTGAGTACGGGAAGTACCTATTATTTCAGAGTCAGAGCGTATGAATCCATCTATGGAAAGCCTAATGATTATAGTACATGGTCTCCATCTTTTGAAGCTGTGACCGTACCTGACAGAATAAAGACAGAAAGTTTGAATCAAAGTGCAGCAAAGACAAGCAGCATATCACTAAACTGGAGTCCGGTAACTGGAGCCACCAGGTATCAGGTTTATAGAGTGGATGGATCTGCACAGATTTATGCAGCGACAACAAATAGCCCATCTGTTACCATCGGAAATTTGAAAACGGGAACGAGCAACTATTTAAGAGTTTACGCAGAACGTGTATCATCATCTGGATATGTAGCCAGAAATGATTATTCTGCTTATATCTATGCAAATACTCTGCCAGGAACAGTTACTGGGATTAAAGTTACAAATAGTTATCCCTACTCTAATAAAGTAGCATTGGCATGGAACCGGGCAGAAAATGCTAAGGGTTATCAGATTGCTGTCTACACAATGAAGAATAAAAAGACCGGAAAGACATTAAACGTAAGCAGCAGCAGCTATAATACTATAAAAATGAACCAGAAATCGTTCTATAAAGTGAAGGTCAGAGCTTATACCCAGTTAAATAACGGGAAAAAAGTTTATGGTAATTGGGGAAGCACGTATGTAGCAAACCAGCAGGAAGTAAAAGTTCGTAATGTATCAGGCGGCTTAACTGCATCATGGCCAAAAGTTACCGGTGCTACAAATTACACTGTTTATGCTTCTGATAAACAAAAAAAAGGATATAAAAAAATTTCTACAACAAAGTCAACGAGTTATACCTTGAAGAAATTTAAAGGTAAAAATATGAAAAAAGGTAAAAAATATTATTTCTATGTTGTAGCAAATAAAAAAGTAAAGAGTAAAACGTATAAGAGTTTTCCACAGTATGGCTTTTTTCAGACTTATAGATAGAATCCAGCAGCAGGTGTCAGGAGTGATCTCAGGACACCTGCTTTAATAATAAAAAAACTAAAATATCACTTGCATCCCACCAAAAAATATGATACCATAAGTGATATAAAAATTCTAAATGTTTTATTCTCGATGCGTTCGCATCAATTTTTCCATTTGATTTTTATACGATACTAATTTAAGAAAGGGTGGTTCGATTGAATTACGAAGAATTTATTTGCTTTGTGCAGAAAAATGTACAGACACAATTGGGAAAGGAGGTGCGCGTTGAACTGCATCAGATTACAAAGAATAATGATGTTCAGCTGGATGGTCTGTCAATTGTGGAAACTACAAAGAGTATTTCCCCTACGATATATTTAAATGATTATTTTCAGGAATATCAGTGCGGGACTGCCATGGCTCAGATTATTGACAGTATACTAAATATCTATCAAAACAACAAGATCAAGGTGCCCGTAGATACGGATTTCTACACGGATTACATGCGTGTGAAAAATAATATTGCATGCAAAGTCATTAACTATAAGAAAAATACGGAATTGTTAAAAACGGTTCCCCATGTGCAATATCTGGATTTGGCAATTGTATTTTATTATTTCCTGAAAAGTGATACTTTGGGAACGGGAACGATCTTAATCCATGACAGTCATTTGATAATGTGGAAGATTACAAAAGAAATCTTATATGAAACAGCCAGAAAAAATACGCCTGCGATGCTTCCGTTTGAATTTAAAAGCATGGAGGAAGTGATGGATGAGATTGAAGAAGGTGAACTGGAAGAAGAATTTTCAGATGTTATGGAGGATCAGGAATGTGATGATGACAGAATACCAATGTATGTTCTTTCCAATAAAGAAAAGACAATGGGAGCAGCATGTATCTTGTATGACTCGATCCTGACCTTGATCGGGGAGCGCCTGCAGGATGATTTCTATATTCTTCCAAGCAGCATACATGAATGTATTGTAGTTCCTAAGAATATACGGACTACCAAGAAAGAACTGCAGGAAATGGTAAGGGAGATAAATGAAACCCAGGTAATACCGGAAGAGGTTCTTTCCAATGAAGTCTATACGTATACAAGGGAGATACACCGCTTAGCGCTGTAAGTTCCGAATGCTGATAAGAGCCGGTAAAACATGCATTTTTTATCGGTTCTTATATATACAAAAGAAGACATAAAAAGACAAAATGTGTGCTGGAAAACATATTCAATAACAAATCCTTTACTTTTTCCATCTTTTATGATAATATGTAATAAGTGCTTTCGTAAGTGCTAAAAATATTGGTAAGCAACCAGTATATTTTACACCTTATGTAAGCAAAAGTAAACCTTATTTACACCTTATAAACGATACTTTGTATGATTTACACTTTGTTTACACCTTATATATTTGTTTTGCACAGAAGTAATGCTTATAATTTAGTAGACATGCATTGTGTAAAAATCAAAAGAATTTGTGGGTTTTAGGGTGAAAGGGATCTACGAACCTTGAAAATCCAATGTTTATAGGGAAAAGCATGTGTTATTTAAAAGCTGTTTGAAGGTTTGCAGATGAATCAGCACTCGTAGCTCAGGGGATAGAGCAGTGGTTTCCGGTACCACGTGTCGGGGGTTCGAATCCCTCCGGGTGCGTTTTTTTTGCTCTTGTGGCAGCCGAATAATTGTAACACGGATGTAGAAAAATGGAGGTAAGTATAGTGGGTAATTTTAGAGAATGGCTATCTGATAATCTAAGATATATCTTACTCGGCTTAGCAATTATTTTAATTCTGGTGATTGCAGTATTTGCGGTGAAACTTGTCAGTGGACTTGGAAATAGCGATGGGGCAAATGCTGTTAAGACAACGGAAAGTGAAACCAAAAAAGAAGTTATAGTAGAATCGAATGCTGAGACAGAGAATAAAAGTAACGATTTAGTACAGAATGACCCAAAAGTACTTGAGACAGTACAAGCTTATTATGCGGCTATGGGAAATAAAGATATGGCAACATTAAAGAAATTGGTTCCTGGCTTAACTTCTGAGGAAGAGCAGTCCATTCAGAACGACAGTCTGATTGAAAGTTACAATAACGTATCTTGTTATTCTAAAAAAGGGCCGGTAGATGGTTCCTATGTTGCTTATGTAATTTATGATTGTAAAGTTACTAATATCGAAACTATGGTACCAAGTCTGGTGCGCCTGTATTTAGAGACGAATACAGATGGAAGCCTCTATGTATCTGATTACAAAAAAGATGAGGCAACGAAGAAGTATGTAGAAGATATGGGAAATGATGCTGATATTAAGAAATTAATTGATGATGTAAATCAGAAGTACCAGCAGGCAATGGATTCCAATGAAGATTTGAAAAATTTGGTGGATGAAATCGGTTCTCCAATGACAGAATCCAACATTCCAAGCGGTAATGAAGCCGGTGTGGAAGTGAATAAAATAGTAGCAGCAAATACAGAATGTAACGTTAGGGCAGATTCTACGGAAGATGCAGACATACTGGGAGTTCTAAGCGAAGGAGAAACAGTCACCAGAGTTAAAAAACTGGATAATGGATGGTCAGAAGTTCGCTACGCTGGCGGTACCGGGTATGTAATGAGTGATTTCCTCACGGAACAGACAGGTAGTACAGAAGCAGCACAATAAAAATGATTTATTTAAGGAACGGCAGTTGCCGTTCCTTTTTTTGTGTTTTCATTCAATAAAATTATGTTTTAACATTTTTTTATACTTATAAGGAGTAATCCCAATAATACTATTAAACAATTTTGAAAAATGCTGGGAATCTTTCAGTCCGATTTGGCTGGCAATCATGGTAAGGGACATATCCGTAGTTGTCATCAAATCAATTGCCTGATTAATCCGGTAGATATTAATATAATTGGATATGGTCAGATTCATCTGTCTGAAAAAGATTTCACTGAGATAACGGGTTGATATACCCAATTTATCCGAGATGTCCCTGATTAATATTTTGGTATCATAATGTTTGTGTATATAGGAGAGCGTAAAGGAAACATAGCGGTTTTGCCTTGGGGCATAGTGTTTGGAAAAAGAGAAATCCTTCTCCAGTGTTTCTAAAACGGAGAGCAGTAATTCAGTTATGTATAAATTCGAATAAGAACGGGAGAAAAAATGGTCTTCCCGGGTGCTGACAATTATTTTTTCTATCAGATAAGCCATTCTTTCTGTAATCTTAGCTTTGTAGAAAACGTTACAGCAATAGAAAAGTGAAGATATCATATCAATCGCATCTTCCGGATTGCTGCCTCCTGCAGTATTCAGATACAATTCCGAGAAATAGGAAGGATCAAAATGGATGTGGTTAAAGGTACAGGGGGCTTTGCAGGTAAGATAAAAGGAATGGACAATATTTGGCATTATGATAACGATATCATCTTTTTCACAGTTTATGACCTGGTTCTTGATTTCCATGCTGCAGGTTCCAGAGGTCAGCTGATATACTTCTATGCTTTTGTGGATGTGCTTTGCAAAAGTATAATAATTTTCTCTGAGCTGTTTTACAGCGCTGATAATAGCCTGGTCGGATAAAACAAATCGTGTTTCTGATCCAGTGGCGGATTTTGTGTTCGAGTAAGTATTGTTGTACATAAAAATCTCCTTGTTCCGGATTATACAAAAAATGCCTGAAAATAAACAGGTTTTAACAAGCAACGGTATTATACAAATGATATAATATTTACAAAGATGTGTCAATGAAATTGTGGAATATAACTAGGAGGATATAGCGTGAAGAAGAAATTGTGGATAGGGATACCAATTATATTGCTGATTGTAGGATTTGCAATTGTTATAATTTATAATCGGACAGGATTTCAGCTAAAAATCAATGGGGAAAAAATTGACAAAGAAGAATATCAGGATACGGTCAATGAACAAATCAATCAGGTGAGTCAGTATTTTTATGAAAAAGCGGGAGTAACACTGAAAGGGGATGCCTGGGAAAAGGAAATTAATGGTGAAATACCCTATCGTGTACTTGCTGACCAGGTGATTGAACAGCTAAAGTATACAGCGGCGGTTTTTGATCTGGCAAAAGAAAAAGGATACATTGAGGAAACCGGATATCAGGCGTTGAAAAAGAGAATGGAAGATGAAAATGAAGCCAGAGCCAATAAAATAAAAAAGGGCGAACCGGTCTATGGACTTTCCAACTTCTCATTGAAATTGTACAAAGAATATTCCATAGACTCCATCCAGAAGCAATACTGCTCAGATCTGAATAATGAAGGAATGGATATTACGGATGAAGACAGAAAAGCCTATTATGATCAGCAGAAGGATAAGATATTCCGTCAGAACGATGACATTACACTGGATTATATTAAAATTGAATATCAGGCATCGGAAATGGAAGAGGAACAGTACCAGGACTTAAAAGAGAAGCTGAATGAACTACAGGGCAAAATAAGCGCGGATAAATCACTGTCAGACCTGGTACAAGCGGATGATCTGCTTAAGCCTTATTTTAACCATCAGGAATTATTATCCGGTGATATTGGTGCTTATGGAAGGATTATTGGGGATGTTTTAGATTATGCGGCAGATTTGAAAAAAGGAGAAGTAACCCGGGTAATTGATGAAAATGGAGCGTTGTATCTGATCCAGTGTGCAGACAGGAATGTGAATGATTTTTACCCGATAGACACCGTAAAAGATAATATCAATAAGAGCCTCAGAGAAGCCAATTATGAAAAAATAGTAAATAAGAAGGCTGCGGGATATGAAATCCAGGGCAATATGGGAAGCATATACGACTATACAAAGCAGCAAGTAACGAACTAAGGATCGGTAAACATTTTTTCCGTATGAAGTAGAAGTTATGATTACGGAAAAGATAGTTATCAATAAAAATTTTATGGAAAGAAAGGAGTAAGAGGATGAAAAAGAAGTTTTTATCATTCATGCTGGCAGTTGCGCTAGTCTGCAGCACCCAGGCATTTAGTACAATACCTTATGTAAATGCTGCAGAAACAGCCGGCGTGGGCACGGCCTACTATATCAGCAGTAGGAATGGAGACAATGGCAACAGCGGTACTTCAGAAGGGGAAGCATGGGAGACTTTAGACAAGTTGGAAAATGTTACCCTTGGGCCGGGAGATTCTGTTTTACTGGAATCCGGATCCATATTTAACGGTTTTATTCATTTGCAGAATGTAGGAGGTACACAGGAAAATCCGATTTCCATCAGCAGCTACGGCGAAGGAAATAAACCGGTGATCAATTGTAACGGTGAGGGAATCTGGTACCAGGATTACGGAAAAGCAATGGATAACAGCGGTCACAGAAGCAGTGGATATGTTTCTTCCGCAATTTTGCTTTACGATGTTGATTATGTAGAGATCAGCAATTTGGAAATAACTAATAAATCAAATGATTTTGACTATTTTTCAACAAATGTAAATAAAGCATCCGGCAGAATGGACCGTACCGGTGTGGCAGGAATTGCAAAAGATGGGGGAACCATGGAGCATATTTATCTGGATGATCTTTTTATCCACGATATATCCGGGAATCTTCAGGATAAACATATGAACAATGGAGGAATCCAGATGAATGTTCTGAAACCGGCAGATGAGAATGCAACTGGTATCGCCAGATATCAGGATGTTAAAATCAGTAATTGCTATGTGAAGGATGTTTCAAGAGCAGGTATTGTTGTGGGTTATACTTATCAGCACGATAAGTTTAACGGAGCAGCTCTGGCAGATGAAATTGTTAAAAAATATGGTCATACCAATCTTGTTCTGGAAGGAAATTATGTTCAGAATGCAGGAAATGATGCAATTGTTGCCATGTACGCATATCAGCCCGTGATACAGAATAATGTATCCGACACGGCAGGCGTTGACCTGGATGACGGATATCCGGGATACTGGCAGTCCTTTTGCGCGGCAATCTGGCCATGGAAGTGCAAAGATGCAGTTTTCCAATACAATGAAGCATTTGACACGGTCGGTGAAGGCAATGGTGACGGACAGGCATGGGACATTGACTGGTCAGACGGAACCGTATATCAATATAACTACAGCCATAACAATGGAGGCGGTGCAATGTTAATCTGCCTGAATGAAGCGTATAATGGAACATTCCGGTATAATTTAAGCCAGAATGATTTAAAATGCCTCATAACATTCCAGGGCAATCCACTTGCTAAAATCTATAACAATGTATTTTATGTGGGAGGAGATCTGGAAACTGCTGTACATCATCCGGCTTCAGGTAAGAGAAGCGGTGCGGGATATCTGGCTAATAATATCTTCTACAATGTCAGCACCAATAAAAATGTCAGTGATGATGGCTGGAACCCTGGCAATAACAAATCATTTAAAAATAACCTGTACTATGGTTACAGCGATGAAGGAATGCCGGGACTTCCGGAAGCGGATGCAATCACTGCAGATCCGAAATTTGAAAATCCGGGAAGTGCTCCTGTCACCGTTAATGAAGGCGGGAAGATTCATGACAGAAGTGCATTTGAAGGATATAAAATTGCTGATAATTCGCCAGCAGTAAATGCAGGCGTATACATTCCCAATAATGCAACTGAGGATTTCTTTGGAAATAAGTTAACGGGAATTGTACCGGATATTGGCATTCATGAGACAGGCATAGAAGAATCTGTTTCCTTAAACGTATACTCAGACCGTTATCTGATACAGGAACAGGATATCCGGAATGTGCCACAAGGAACGACAGCAGAGGATTTCTTAAAAAATATCAAAGCATCTGCAAAAGCAGAATGCAAGGTTATGAAAGGCTCTGAACAGGTTGCGCCAGATACTGCAGTAACAGAAGAAATGGTTTTGAAGGTAGTCAATAAAGCCAATGAACAAGAGACCAAAACCTACAACATCCATGTGGTAAAGGTATATGCCGAATATGCAACAGAGGGTATGACCGCAACGGCAGGAAGCTTCCAGCCAAACAACACGACAGAAGGAAATCCGTCTTATGTATTGGATAATAACATGAACACAATCTGGCATACTGCATGGAGCGGTTGTGACAGAAGCGAAGCATGGATTAGTATCGATATGGGAAAAGAACAGTCAGTAGGCATGCTGAAATATGTTCCCAGAAAAGCAGGAGGTGTCAATGGTTTAATCACGGAGTATGAGGTATCCGTCAGTACAAACGGCACAGACTGGACAAAAGCTGCCACTGGAAGCTGGGAAAATAACTCCGAAATTAAATATGCAGAATTTCCATCTGTAAACGCCAGATATGTAAAGCTTTGGGCAAAAGATTCCAAATCACAAGAAGCAGGAAAAGTTTTCGCATCGGCAGCAGAAATCCGGCTCGGATATGAAGAATAGGGGGGTGTAAATACGATGAAAAAGAAGCTTTTATCAATGATTACGGCACTGGCTGTCATTGTTTCCAGTATTGCACCGGGAATAACAGTAAGTGCGGCGGCTGATCAGGAGGCCACGACAGGAACTACCTATTATGTCAGCACATTAAATGGAAAGGACAGCAATGATGGAACATCGGAATCGAATGCTTTCTACAGTTTACAGAAAATAAATGAATTAACGTTACAGCCCGGAGACCGGGTACTGCTGGAATCCGGATCGGAATTTACAAATGGGTACCTGCATCTCTATGAACAGTCTGGCTCCCCGGAGTCACCGATTGTCATAGACAAATACGGAGATGGAAACAATCCTGTAATTAATACAAACGGGCAGGGGATCTGGTACCAGAACTATGGAGGAATGCTGGACAATGTAAATCATGTCTTTAAAGGATATGTTTCGTCATCGGTACTCCTGTATGATTCGGAATATATAGAGATCAAGAACCTGGAAATAACTAACAGGGGTCCAAAAATTGAAACCGTATATAACAATCAAAAAGTTATGGAACGTACGGGAGTAGCTGCCATTGCCCAGAACAAGGGTACTGTAGACCACATTTACCTAAATCAGCTGAACATACATGATGTAATCGGAAATGTATACGATAAGCACATGGACAACGGCGGAATCCAGATGAATGTCTTGAAACCGAAAAATGAAGAAGCAACAGGGATCTCAAGATATAATGATGTTAAAATAGAAAACTGTTACCTGGACAATGTAAATCGTTGGGGGATTGCGATTGGTTATACTGCATACTTTGATAAGTTTGCAGGTACGGCAATTCCGGATGATGTCATTGCAAAATACGGTCACGGAAATGTTGAAATCCGGAATAATTACGTGAAAGAAGCCGGGGGAGATGCCATAACAACTATGTATTGTGACCGCCCGTTGATTGAGTATAACGTATCAGATGGTGCGGCAAGGCAGATAAATGATGCCGACTATATTGCAACGGGTCAAGGAAAAGTGGCAGCTGGGATTTGGCCGTGGAAATGTAAGGATGCGGTATTCCAGTACAATGAAGCGTTTGATACTTATTTTAATGGGGATGGTCAGGCCTGGGATGCTGATTCCGGAGATGGAACAATCTACCAGTATAACTATAGCCATAATAACGGCGGCGGGTGTGTAATGTTCTGCCTGCAGCAGTCGTACCGTAATATTTTCCGTTATAATATCAGCCAAAATGATCTGTCAGGCGTGATTAATGCACCAGCCCAGCCGGATTCCCATATTTACAACAACGTCTTCTATGTAAAAGAAGGTGTTCCGTTTATTCGTCCGGGCATGACTGGAGGTGTTATGAATGTGGAAAATAATATTATCTATTATGCCGGTGATCAGGCAAAAACAGAAAGCTGGACCTTAAACGGAACCAGAGCAAGCTATAGCAACAACCTCTATTATAACTATGCCAATATTCCTGGAGATGATGAGAATGCGGTAAACGTAACGGCAGGAACACAAGTGTTTGAAGATCCGGGAAAAGCACCTTCAGCTACTAATGGTGTGATAAATTCCCATGAAGACCCGTCTCAGAAAACCGTATTTGACGGATATAAGCTGGCTGAAAATTCACCTGCCATCAATGCCGGAAAAGTTATACAGGATAACGGAGAACAGGATTTCTTCGGTAATGAAATAACAGGAATACCGGACATTGGGGCACATGAATCTGATATTGCCAGCATGGGCTTGTTTTCATCCGTATATACTATTGCAGACCGTCAGATTAGCGGGTTGGCAATGAACACAACTGTAGAGCAATTTTTAGGCAATTTAGTTTACGATAAGAAATTAGAAGTACATGTATTTGATAGGGAAGAGCAGGAGCTGACAGGGAAGGATATTGTGTCAGGCGGCAGCAAGCTGACTTTATCTGATGGAAATGCGACGGTTGAATATGTGGTAACGGCAAGTACGGACAATAGTATCAAGGATTCTATTTTTGAGATCAGGGATGATGCAGTCTATGTACCAATGACGGAAAAAGCAGCTGTCTCTGTAGAGGATATACTTACTGGAATTACCGTGCATGATACGGCAGTTAAAAAGCTTTATCAGAATGATGCCGAAGTTACCCAAGGAAATGTGAAAGATGGCATGACCTTAAAAGTAATTGCGGAAGACGGTTCCGAAGCAGACTATACAATCACTGCTAAAAATGAGTATCATTGGGCAAAGGATTTTGTAGAGGAACAGCAGGGGAATGTGTGGTTTGCCCAGCAGAAAGAAAATGACACATATAGCAATATGACTGTATTCGATCCTACGTATGCCACTTGGAACGGAAAAGAATACGCTATCATTGGTCTGCAGGGAAACAAAGGACAGCCAACGGCAGATAAGAATGGGTTATTCTGTGATTCTCTGGCAGTTGCCCAGCGTGCACAAGGCTATTCAGCAGCTTATCGTTCACCTGTGTCAGGAAATATCATCATGTCATTTAAAGACATGGGGGATAAGAAAAACGCATATCTCCGCCAGGCATCTGCTGCTTCAACGAATACGGGATCAAATGTATTCCTGACGATTACCAAAAACGGTGAGCAGGTTGGTGAAAAAGTTCAGATACCAAATGATGGAAGCGGTGTGGAAATTGCTCCTTCCGCTATGCAGGTTGCAAAGGGGGATTATATCAGGCTTGAGATCAACAATGAAGGCAGTCAGAATGCAAGTCGTCCTTCTGCATATGTTACACCTGTCATTACTTATGTAGATGCAGCTGAAACGGATACCCAGGCACCAACCACTCCTGATAATATAAAGGCAGAGGATATTACAAGTACATCAGCTAACATCAGCTGGGATGCATCTGCCGACAATGTAGGCGTTACAGGATACGAAGTAAAAAATGGAAATGAAATTATAAAAAATATCTCGGAAGGTACAAGTGCCAGCCTGGATGGATTGATTCCTTCAACGGAATATACCATAACAGTAACTGCATTTGATGCAGCAGGCAACAAATCAGAGCCGGGAAGTGTTACCTTCGAGACAAAACAACTGGAAGATACCCAGAAACCAACAGCACCTGCAAATATAAAGGTAACCGATATTACGGACACTTCAGCGACAATTACCTGGAATGCGTCTGCAGACAATGTTGGGGTACGGGGATATAAAGTATTAAATGGTAGTGAAGAATTAGCAGATGTAACAGATACCAAAGTTACCTTACAGGAATTAGCACCGGAAACAGATTATGCTTTGACGATTGTGGCATATGATGCAGCAGGCAACCATTCGGATCCTGCCGCCGCAACATTTACAACAGCAGAGAAACCGGATACGGAAAGCCCGACAGTACCTGCCGATGTAAGAGCGGAAGATATCACCGATACTACCGCTATGATCTTATGGACAGCTTCTGCCGATAACAAAGCAGTAGCAGGATACCGGGTTAAAAATGGTAATGTAATCCTGAAAGATCAGGTAACCGATACAAAGGTACAACTGGTTAATCTGGAACCTGGAATGGAATATGTCATAAATGTTGTGGCATATGATGCAGCCGGAAACGAATCAGCTCCGGGAAGCGTATCCTTTACCACTCTTGGAGAGACAGCGGAACCGGATACGGAAAAACCGTCAGTACCGGCGGATGTTAAGGCTGAAAATGTTACATCAGATACAGCAGAAATTTCCTGGACGGCTTCTGCAGATAATATTGGGGTAATCGGCTATAAAGTAATGAATCAGGAGACGCTGTTAGCTAACGTAACCGATGGCACAAGTTTCCAGTTAAAGGAATTGGCTGCAGCAACAGAATATACAATTGATATAATTGCATACGATGCTGCGGGAAATGAATCAGATCCGGGAAGCGTTACGTTTACAACTTCCGAACTGATAGATGAAGAGGCACCCTCAACGCCTGCCAATATAAAAGCAGAGCGCATAGCCCAGACATCGGCATGGATCAGCTGGAATCCTTCCAACGACAATATCGGAGTGACAGGATATGAAGTGAAAAATGGTGACAGCATACTTGCAGAAGTAACAGGGGAAACCAGAGTAGAATTAAAGGATCTCTTACGAGGTACGGAATACACAATCAGCATCACGGCACACGATGCAGCCGGAAACCGGTCAGAACCCGGAATAGTGAGCTTTACCACATTAAGGGCAGATGCTTCCGGATTAAATGCAAAAATTATAGAAGCACAGGCTATTAAAAATGACAATGGCATATATACAAAGAGCAGCTATGCAGATTTACAGAATGCAATTTTAGATGCTAAAGAAACTGCAGAGAATAAAAACAGCAGTGATGAAGACATCCGGACGGCAATAGCGGATTTACAGGATGCAATGAAGCTGGTGAAGGTAACTTTGACCCTGAATACTGGCAAGGCAGAAATGGAAGCAGGAGATATGCTGCAGCTTACCCCGTTAACTAATGAAACAGAAGCAGTAGTCACCTGGAGTTCGTCCAATGAGAAAGCGGTCTCTGTTGACACAAAGGGAATGGTGAAAGCAATTGCACCCGGAACAGCTGCAGTAAAAGCAAATCTGGGCTCAATCACTGCAGTGTGTACGATTACGGTAAAATCCAGACCGGCACCAACACCGGGACCGACGCTGACGCTGAACAAGAGCAGAGTGACCATTTATACCCAAGGAACCAAGACAGTTAAATTAACTGCAAAAGTGACAGGTCCAAGTAAAAAAGTAACCTGGAAATCCAGTGATTCGAAAATAGCAACCGTGAAAAACGGTAAAGTAACTGCGAAAAAAGCAGGTAAAGTAACAATTACGGCAAAGGCAAACGGCATTCAGAAGACATGTCTTATAACTGTTAAAAAACCTGCATTAAAGCTTAGCAGATCCAGACTTACACTGTATACAAAAGGAAAAACAACAGCAGAAATAAACGCAAAGATAACAGGCTCCAGCAAACGAATTGTGTGGAAAACCAGCAATAAAAAAATCGCAGCAGTTAAAAACGGCAAAGTTACAGCCAAAAAATCAGGCAGGGTAACGATCACCGCAAAAGCAAACGGCATCACAAGAAGATGTGAAGTAACGGTGAAAAAACCAAGCCTGAAAGTGAAAAGCGGTATGGAAATATTCCTGAAAAAAGGAAAAACTGCCAAAATATCCGCAAAAGCAAAGCCAGACGGAAAGATCATATTTAAATCCAGTAAGAGTAAGATCGTTACCGTAAGCAAAAAAGGTGTGGTAAAAGCACTTAAAAAAGGAAGAGCTGAAATCACCGTATCCTGTAACGGGGTAAAGAAAATAATAAAAGTTCATGTAGATTAAAGCTTAGAAACCCGGCAGAATTTTGTTAATGACGGATCGTAATGTCTGAATGCAGAAAACCTGCAGGCTGGTGAAACAGAGAGATGGATCCTCATCTCTCTGTTTTGAATAGGGCAAAAATAATGCATGAAAAGAAGAATCTGCATAATTTATGATTTTAATACGCATGCTATGAAAAAGCGAGGTGATAAATCATGATTACGAATGCAGAACAAGAGATTCTCTATGGAATCTGTAAAGAAAGTAAAACGGCACTTCTTGATATACACACCATTTTGAGCAAGGTGTACGATGATGAGCTGGCACTCGATTTGAATTTGCAGGCAGCCAGGTATTCAAGACTGGAAGAAAAAGCGGCTGACAGCCTGCGGGAAAAGGGAATATCAGATACGGCACTTAAGCTGGGTGACAGGACAAAACGCTGGGCATCCCTGCAGGCAGGTACGGTATTTAATGTAAGTACTTCCCATATAGCTGACATGATGATACAAAAGAAAGAAGAACGGCTTACTGAGGTCAAGAAAACAGTAGACCATAATCCGGTTGTGCACAATATGGTATATGAACTCGCAGAAGAATTTCTGGGATTCGAAGAAGATACCATCCGGATTCTCAAGTCATATTTGTGAAAAGGTCCCAAAATATATTGTAAAGAAATGTCAAAAATTACTTGTCATCAGCTTCTGTACATTATATAATACAAAATGGAACTAAAATGTAAAGGGCAGATGGTATGAGGAGTGTCTGTTTTTTGCTGGAAAACATTTATGCTAAGGAGGATTTAAAATGTCATATGTTGATGAGGTAATTGAACTGGTAGTGAAAAAGAACCCTGCTGAATCTGAATTCCATCAGGCAGTGAAAGAAGTTCTGGAATCTTTACGCGTTGTAGTAGAAGCAAATGAAGAAAAGTTCAGAAAAGATGCATTGCTTGAAAGACTAGTAGAGCCGGAAAGACAATTCAAATTCCGCGTGCCTTGGGTAGACGACAAGGGACAGGTACAGGTAAACACAGGATATCGTGTGCAGTTTAACAGCGCAATCGGACCTTACAAAGGCGGTCTTCGTCTTCATCCATCCGTAAATATAGGTATTATCAAATTCCTGGGATTCGAGCAGATTTTCAAGAACTCACTGACAGGTCTTCCGATTGGCGGCGGTAAAGGTGGATGTGATTTTGATCCTAAGGGCAAATCAGACAGAGAAGTTATGGCATTCTGCCAGAGCTTTATGACAGAGCTTTGTAAATATATTGGCGCTGATACAGACGTGCCGGCAGGAGATATTGGAACAGGTGCAAGAGAAATCGGATACATGTTCGGACAGTATAAGAGAATCCGCGGCGTTTACGAAGGCGTATTAACAGGTAAAGGTTTATCCTACGGTGGATCTTTAGCAAGAACAGAAGCTACCGGATATGGTTTATTATATTTAACAGAAGAATTATTAAAGATCAACGGAAAAGAATTAGCAGGCAAAACCGTAGCAGTATCCGGTTCCGGAAATGTTGCAATCTACGCAACCCAGAAAGCACATCAGCTGGGCGCTAAAGTGGTAACAGTAAGTGATTCTACCGGTTGGGTTTATGATCCGGATGGAATTGACGTTGATGTATTAAAAGAGATTAAAGAAGTAAAACGTGCAAGATTGACAGAATACAAAAACTACAGACCAAATGCAGAATACCATGAAGGCAAAGGCGTATGGACAGCAAAAGTTGATATTGCCCTTCCATGTGCGACACAGAATGAACTGGATGTAGAAGATGCTAAGACATTAGTAGCCAACGGCTGCTTCGCAGTATGCGAAGGTGCAAACATGCCTACAACTCTGGAGGCAACAAAATACCTTCAGGAAAACGGCGTAATCTTTGCTCCTGGTAAGGCTGCAAATGCAGGTGGTGTTGCTACTTCCGCACTTGAAATGTCACAGAACAGCGAAAGACTGAGCTGGTCATTCGAAGAAGTGGATTCCAAGTTGCAGGGAATCATGGTTAATATCTGCCATAATATGTCAGACGCTGCAAAACGTTACGGACAGGAAGGCAACTATGTATTAGGTGCTAACATCGCAGGATTTGAAAAAATTGTAGATGCAATGAATGCACAGGGAATTGTATAATAGTATAAAAATATCCCGTAAGTACTGTACTTGCGGGATTTCTTTTTGTCAGAATATTCATAACACAGAAGTAAAAAGATGTTCAAAGAACATCGATGTTGACAGGTAGCCTACAAGTGGGCGACAAACATTTAAATGTGAAATATAATCTATATTTTATTCATTTCAAGGAGTAATAATTTCATTGCTTTATTTTCATAGAATGCAAAAGGGAAAGGTGATTAAACGCAATATTATGATTCCGCCATGTGCTATCTGAAGTTCATATTTAAGAGTTTCTTATAACATTATTGTTACTGGGAAAGTATAGAAAAGACCTTATAATAATAGAAGGAGTGCATCAAAATGTAAAAGTTTTGATGTGCTCTTTTTTTGGTGTTCTTTGTGGTTTCGGCTTATTTGATAGAACTTAATGGTGTCGTTAAATTAATTTGTATCATATATTTAAAACATTAACTAAAAAACATTCGTATGTGGTAAAAATGCTGTAATAATAAATACAATATTTACCAAGCAAACAAGATAAAACAAAAAAATAAACAAAGAGGATAAATATAAGAATATATTTTGGGGTAATTTGTCTATATAATACAATCATACGGAAACGGTATCCGTAAATTTGCAAAAAATTTGGAGGAGAGAAATGAAGCAAAAGAAAAAGTTACGGCTAAGGCTTACTGCAATTGGTACCTCACTGTGTATCATGGGAAGCATGTTCATCCCAAGTGTCAGCGTGTTTGCTGCCCAAGCACCAGAAGACATACCTTCTATATCATCTACGACGGTATCGGGGGATGAAGACTGGACAAGGCTACGGCTGGATCTGGGAGTGCCAGAGAAAAATAGGACAGGATCCTGGGGAACCCCTTTGGGAAACGGGGTGTTTGCAGTGAAGGAAAATGGCGGAGTGGCAGAGGATGTATTTCAGCTCAATCATTCTACTTTCTGGTCAGGAGATCCCCAATACGGTGAAGATTTATCGGAAGGCGGGGAAGGCAGCTACGGCAATTCTCCGGAAGAACGTTTGCTGGGGTATCAGAGTGTGCGCCAGAAATTAGTGGATGCTTATCGGGAAGGAATCTCCGATGAAGAACGATTAGCGATCTTTAAGACCATTGAAGAAGAGACGAAGAGAATCTGGAGCGCCCCATGTGCAGCTCAGAGTACATTTCTGCCACTGGGAAGAATGGTGTTGAATTTCCCGGAACTCACCAGCGGTACCGATAGCTATAATAGAAGCCTGGATATGGACGGTGCTACTTCAGACATTGAATTTAAGAAAGGTAGTGTGACTTATACCAGGCAGTCTTTTATCAGTAATCCTGCAAACGTTATGGCTGTAAAAATAGCCAATGATGGCGGTGAGAAAATGAAAATGGACGTAGGGCTTGAGTTACCCAATGAAATGGCAGGGAAGGCAGCCCTGAATCAGGTGACGCTGGACGAAGAGACAAATGAAGTAATCATGACTGGACGTGCACCAATTGTAAAGGATGGCGAACAGGTTACCTGGTATGAGGACCGGGGTGTGACTTTTGAGGCAAGGGTAAAGGTACTGCCTGTAAATGGAAAAGTGACAGTCTCCGGAAATAAATTGCAGGTGACGGATGCGGATGAAATTATTCTGCTCTACACATGTGAGACTAGTTTTAAAGACTTTAAAACAGATCCTTCCAACAGCGGAATAGATGTTGCAGGCAATGTGAGAACAACTCTGGATAGTGCAGTAGAAAAAGGATACAATAAACTATTGCGGGAACATCAGGAAGATTTTCGATCATTATTCCGCCGTCTGTGGATAGATATGGATGGGGAATCGATAACAGCTGAAGATGGTACGATGATTACACCATTTGATTATGCCCGCCATTATCAGTATGGACGTTACATAGCATTAAGCTGTGAAAGACAGAATTCACAGGCACCACAGAATCTGTTAGGTCTGTGGAATGCGAGCTGGTGGCCGCCTAACCAGTCAGCTTATTACTTAAATGAAAATGTACAAAAGATGCAGGTAATTAAAGGATCAGGAAATTTAGCAGATACTTCGGATGCCCTGTATAAGCTCATTGCTACCTTTGCAGATGAGAAAACTGGAGGTAAGACAGCACAGGAAAGCTATGGCGCGCCGGAAGGGTCGTGGGTAGTTGCCCATTCCTCAGATATCTGGGGGAAGACCGGAATGTGGGGAGATGAAATCGAATACGGCAGCTGGACATCAGGTGGAATCTGGGCACTGGATACACTGTATGATAAATACGATTTTACTCAGGACATTCAGTTATTGGAGAAATACTATCCATTAATGGAAGGTGCAGCACGTTTTGCGTTGAGCAATTTGGTGGAGGCAGATGGGGTAAATGGTGAGCTGAAAGGTTACCTGATGGTTGCCCCGGCTGGATCACCGGAACACTGGTATAAGCTGCCGGGAGGCGGAAAATCGGCTTTTGATATAAGCACTGCTGCGGATGTGCAGATTTATAACAACCTCTTCAATATGCTGGAAAGTGGTGCAAAAGAGTTAGAGGCAGCAGGAATCGGATATGATCAGGCATTCCTTGGGGAAGTTCTGGAGGCCAGGGAAAAACTGGTTCCACTGGAACTTTTTATAGACCAGGATACGGGACGGCTTCGCGAATTCTATAACGAGTATCCGGTAGGGGATGAGGGGCACAGACATGTTTCCCAGCTGTTGGGAACATTTATGAATCATTCTGATATCAATGAGACAGACACGCCTGAATTATATTATGCATCTCAGTCAGAAGCACAGCGGAATTTCTCAATCGGAGGCGGAGGCCATCCGGACAGAGCAACCATGGCGTTACGTCTTGGAGATCCGCAGCTGGCATTTTCCAAAATACCCCATGGAGTTGCGGGAACAACTTATAAGCAGGGCGACTGGAGATACTGGTGCCCAATTGGTAATTCAGTAGCAGAAGCAATATTAGACAGTCGGTTCGAGGGACTGAATCTAATGGAAAATATCCCCGAGCAATGGTCCAGCGGTAAAATAAGAGGCATTTGCGGCAGGGGCGGATACCAGTTAAGCATGGAGTGGAAAGATGGAGAACTGGTAAATTGTACAGTTGATTCCACTACCGGAAAAACCCCCCGTGTATTCTATAAGGGAGAAGGAGTAAAACTATCTGAAGATGCAAGATTTACTGTGAATCGTGCAGAAGTCAGTCTGGAAGAGTTAAAAGCGGAGGCGCAGGAAAAACTCACTGGAAAATATACAGAAGAGAGCAAACAGAACCTTCGTGCTGCGTTAGAAGGCGGCAGTTATGAAGAGATTTCCCGTGGACTGCTTGCCATGGATCCGGTAGGACGCCCTGTACATGATGATGTCCAGGTCAAGGCAGAGGATGACAAGGTAGTATTAACCAAGACCGGGGAAACTGTTCAGCTTACAACAAATGCAGATGAAGATGTTGCTGTCCGGTGGACCATAGAATCCATGATTCCGGGGCAGGAAACCGATAAGATTGCCAAGGTGGACTCCAATGGATTAGTAACAGCAACAGGGGGAGGAAAAGTAAAAGTCACCGCGACTTTGCTGGATGGATCAAGGGCAACAGGATCAATTGAGTTACTGCTTAAACTGCCCACAATCAAAACGTTTGACGACCGTGATTCTGGTATTATCTATGACGGGGATTCCTGGGAAGAGTGGAATGAAGGGAAGCATTTCAATGGAACTATTACCAACTGTTACAATGCCGGAGATAAGGCAACTTTTACATTTAACGGTACGGGAGTTGAATTCGTCACATCTACCGGGGGACATTTGGGAAGTTTTAGTGTAACCTTAGACGGTCAGGTGGTAGAAAAAGAGATCAGTGTAAATGCGGAAAACGGTGTTGCCCAGTACGTTGGCTATTCTAATATGGATCTGACGGACAAAGAGCATACCATTGTTATCACTTCTCTTGGAGGCAGTGGCAAAGGACGTATAGACGTGGATGCTTTTAATGTCCGCACCAACAGCATACAGGAACCGGAGAGTGTCGTTCTGGATCAGTCTGTGATCCGGTTAACGGCTGGAGCTTCGGCAGAACTTCATGCATCCGTACTTCCGGAGGACGCACTGGTAATCTATAACTGGTCCTCATTGGATGAAACTATTGCATTCGTAAAAGACGGCAAAGTGTCTGCACGCAAGGTGGGAACAACAACAGTAAGCGTATATCCGGAAGGATATTCCGATATGAAGGCGGAATGTACGGTTATCGTTACTGCAGACAAGGATGCATTAAGTAAGTTATCGGAAGAAGCAATAGAAATAACGGCAGATAATTATACCCAGCAGAGTTATCAGAATTTGCAGGTGGAAATAGAAAAAGCGGATGGCATTATTAACGATGATACCGCAGGGCAGGATGTGGTGGATGCACAGACAGAGGCACTGAAAAAAGCAATAGAAGATCTGGTAAAACTTGCAAGCCAGGGAGAAAAGGATGCTTTAAAAGCAGCAGTCTTAGGAGCAAAATCTTATCAGCCTGATCGTTATACCCAGGAGAGTTATGAAGTACTGCAGGAGGTAATTAAAGCTGCGGAAACAGTATTAAATAACTCAGATGCATCCTGGCAGGAAGTCTCAGACCAGATTGGAAAACTGGTACAGGCAGTTGCAGGGCTGGAGGATATAAGAGCTGATAAAGGAAATCTAGCGGAACTTTATGAATCTGTCAAAAATATGGACTTAACTGTTTATACAATAGAAAGTGCAGAAGAATTTGTATCTGCCCTGACACAGACAGAAGAAATTCTGGGTAAAGAAAATGCATCTAAAAAAGAGGTGGCAGAGGCAGAAGCCAGGCTTATAAAGGCTTTGGCTGGTCTGGAGAAGGTGCCGTCAGATGAAGAAACAGATTATACTCTTGCGGAAGTGGTTTATGATGCTTATGCAGGATTAGACATGGAGGTATACACTGAAGAAAGTGCACAGGCATTTGTAACTGCGCTGGAAGCGGTCAATGACATCCTAACATCTCAAAATGCAATTCAGGAACAGGTTGATGCTGCGGTATCCAATCTCATATCAGCGGCTGCAGGATTGCAGTACGCCATAGAGAAACCTGACTTAAAGTATCAGCTGTCTGCTTTTTATGAATCGGTCATCGGCATGGATCTGGGTGTTTATACAGCGGAAAGTGCTGCATACTTAAATGAAGCGTTGGGAAAAGCAAAGGAAATTCTGGATACGGCAGATTATGTGGATAAAATTGAAATTGCAAAGGCAGAGGCAGATCTGTTAAAGGCTTTTGCTCAGCTTGAAAAGATTCCGGCTGAATCAAAACCGGATGATTCCACCCTCCATATGTTAGTTGAAGCATATAACAGGCTGGACACTGGAAAATATACTCCGGAGACTGCAGCTAAATTAAAGAATGCTTTGGCTGAGGCTGAGCGTTTAATAGGAAATCCTGATGTATCTCAGCAGGATATTGTCAGTGCGGCAGCAGAGCTTGTCAATGCGGCAGCTAATCTGGTGGAAAAACCACAGGTTCCGGAATTGAAAGCGGATACCAGTATGCTGAAGATTCTCAGCCAGGCATATTCCGGACTGGATCTAACGGTATACACTGATATTAGTGCAGGGAAGCTGAAACAGGCATTACAATCAGCAGCACTCCTTTTACAAAATTCAAATGCAGTGCAGTCAGAAGTAGACCGCGCAGCATCACAATTGGTAGCTGCCGCTTCTGCCCTGGAGTTAAAGCCGTCGGTACCGCAGAAACCGTCTGCCCCGGTTCTGGGAAAAGGTGAAACTATAATGTACAAAGGGCTTAAATACAAAGTGACAAATGAAGTGAAAGGAAAAGCGACGGTATCTGTGATTGGCACAGCCAGGAAGTCATATAAGAGTATTACTATACCATCTTCCGTTACCTTAAAAGGTGTGAAATGCAAAGTGACAGAAATAGGTGCGAAAGCATTTTATAAGATGAGATCCCTTAAAAAAGTAACCATTGGTTCTTCTGTAGAACGTATTGGTAAGCGGTCTTTCTATGGAGATAGGAAGTTAAAGGATATTACTATTAAGTCAAAACGTCTAAAAAAGGTTTACAATGAGGCGTTTAAGGGGATTTACAAGAAAGCGGAAATAGATGTTCCGTCTTCTAAATTAAATTATTATCAGAAACTGTTCAAAAACAAGGGGCAGAGTAAGGATGTAAAAATAAAATAATTGAGATGCTAAGCTATACGGCATTCCCCAGAGTGTGCAGCTGACATTTAGAGCCATATAGACACAGCACACTAAATATGCCGAAGGAAGGTTTTTCTTCGGTATATTTAAGTAAACAAGGACAAAAATCTTAACATTTGGGGTAAATTGTAGCATATATAACCAAATATTTTTTGTGTATAATGATTTTAACAAACAAAAATAACAAGGAGGGTTTTGAGATGAAAAGAAAAACAACAACGCTTATTATGAGTGCAATTTTGGCGGCGGCAATGGCAGCCGGGTGCGGCAACGCGGGAGAGACTGCAGGCAGCACAGGTTCACAATTAGAGACAACAGCCGGAAGTACAGAAAGCCAGGCAAAGGGAGAAAGCGGCGCAGAAGAAACGGTACTTACTTTCATGGCGGTAGGCGGCTCTAATGAGCAGGCGTTTACAGATGTAATTAAGGCAGCAGCGGATAAGTTTAATGCCAAAAATGAATTTAATGCCAAGATTAATTTAGAGTGGTACGAAAATGAACAGTATAAGACAAAGCTGGCAACCCTGATGACGCAAAACGATGTGACGGATATTTTCTTTACCTGGGAAGCGGGCTATATGAAGGACTATGTGGAAAGTGAAAAGGTTTACTCATTAAGTGATGCTTTAAAAGCTGATCCTGAATGGATGGAACGCTTTAATGACGGAGCTTTCGATGCGGTTACATATAATGATAAGATTTACGCAGTTCCCATGGGCCAGGCAATTATTCCTATTTATTATAATACGGAGATCTTTGCCCAGAACAATCTGGAGGTTCCAAAGACATGGGATGAATTTGTAAATGTGATATCAACGCTGAAAGGTGCCGGTGTAGTTCCGCTATCCATGGCATGTCAGGACGCATGGGTTCCGGCTCAGTTTATGCTGGAATTATCAGGCGGAGTTGCAGGAAAAGAGCTGTTTGAAGATATTGTGAATGGCAAGACTACGTGGGATGATCCCCGCTATGTGGAGACCGGAAAAGTATTTCAGGAGTTGGTTAGCTTAGGGGCCTTCCCGGAGAGCTTTTTAGGACTGGCATACGATGAGGGAAGAACGCTCTTCACCAGCGAAAAAGCGGCGATGTATTCTATGGGAACCTGGGATACGTCAGCAGTGATTGAAGGCTTGGGCGGATCGGACAAAATTGGCGTATTTATGATGCCCGCAAAGAACCCTGACTATAACGATGTTCACATTGCCAGCGTGGAAAAATTATTTGCCATCAGTGAAAAATGTGAAAATAAAGAAGCTGCTTTGGGATTTATCAAGATGTTGTCAGATCCTGAAATCCAGGAGAAATATGTAGTGGATTGCGGCGCGTTATCAGCAACCAATACCAAGATCGATACCTCTAAAGTAGATCCTGTTACAGCTAAAATAATGGAACTTCAGGGACAGGTTAAAAAGGCATTAACCCCAATGGACAGACAGTTTGGCGCAAATGTAGGCGGAGAGTTTAATAATATCTCCCTTGCTATTGCAGGAGGAAAAGATCCTCAGGAACAGTTTGCGGCATTACAGAATTATGCAGAGCAAGAAGCAGATCAGTAATAAATGACGGGAGGGGATAACTGCAGGAGTGTACTTCTGCAAGGCTCCCTTCTCTATCAAAAGGAGCGATAGAATGGATAAAATTCTTAGTAAGAAAAAATATATTGCGTTTTTTGTAGGCCCGGCATTTGTGGTTTATCTGTTCTTTGGACTGATACCGATACTCTATAATTTATACATAAGTTTGTTTAAGACAAATTTGCTGGGTGACTCCACATTTGTTGGACTAAAAAATTATATCCGGCTTTTCCAGGATCAGTTTTTCCTACAGGCAGTCGTAAATAATCTGAAGTTTGTAGCGGGTTCTTATATAGCACATATGGTACTTGCCCTGTTATTGTCAAATATTCTGTTCCAGAAAGTAAAGGGGTCAAAACTGTTTCAAAGCATTTATTTTATGCCTTCCGTAATCTGCGGTACTGCAATCGGTATGTTATGGACCTTTGTCTATCATCCGGATTTTGGTTTAGTAAACAGCTTTTTAAAAGCAATCGGTCTGGACTCCCTTACCCATATCTGGCTGGCTGATGAGAAGACTGTTATACCGGCACTGATTGTAGTAACCATGTGGCAGTTTGTTGGTTATCATATGGTGATTCAGCTGGCTGGCATGAAAAATATTGATTCTTCCCTGTATGAGGCAGCATCCATTGACGGAGCCAGCAAGTGGCAGCAGTTTACGAAAATTACATTTCCTCTTATGAAACCAATATTAAAAATAGATTCCGTCCTGATTGTTACCGGATCACTGAAGCTTTACGACCTGATCGCAGTTACCACATCAGGAGGACCAAACCATGCAAGTGAGGTAATATCAACCTATATGTTTACCCAAGGGTTTAATGCATTGAAATTCGGATACTCCAGTTCTATTGCAACGGCATTGTTACTTCTTTGTATTGGAGCGACAGTAATCATCAATTTTGTATTCCGCACAAAGAAAATCGACTATTGATTGGAGAAGGGAACATGAATAAACATAGACAAAGAATATTATCTATACTAAAATATACTATATTAATATTATTTCTGATAGCATGTCTGTATCCGCTGCTGTGGTTGATCATTAACTCATTTAAGACACAGGATGAGCTGTTTCTAAACACCTGGGGACTTCCTCAGGTATGGACGCTTGAAAACTATAAACACGCAGTCATAGACGGGAAAATCGGGATTTATTTTGGAAACTCGATTTTGGTAAGTGTGATCTCCGTACTGGGTACGATTGTTCTGTCAGTTATGGCATCTTATGGTGTGACGAGATTACGCTGGAAATTATCAAATCTTACGCTGGGAATTTTCCTGCTGGGGCTTATGATACCGGCTTATGGTTCCGTTATTCCGTTATACAGTATTTTTAATAAAGCGGGAATCCTTAATACTTATATAGCAGTTATCATCCCCCATATTACATTTGCACTGCCTACTGCTATTTTTATATTATCGGGATTTTTTATTGCGGTACCCAGGGAACTGGAGGAAGCAGCGATTATAGACGGGTGCAGCTTAATACAGGCTTTTCGAAAAGTGGTAACGCCTGTTGTGGTACCGGGAATTGTAACCATTACAGTCATTTCTTTTATCAATATCTGGAACGACCTGCTGTTTTCTCAGATATTTCTTACGGATAAGGCAAAAATGCCGTTGCCAATCGGTCTGACTGAGTTTAAAGGAATCTATGCTACAGACTATGTTGGGATGATTGCGGCAATTGTAATCACGGTTATTCCGGTAATAATTGTATATGTAATTTTGCACGATAAAATTATTGATGGTATGATAGCGGGCGCTGTTAAAGGCTAAATTTTATGGAATCCGCAGCGACTGGAAACAGGTATCTTCAGGAGGAAGAAATGAAACTGCTCATTGTTGATGATGAAATAATTATTCGTAAAGGGTTGGAAAGCCTATCCTGGGAAAGTGTGGGTATTACGGAAAAAAAGATGTCGGACAGCGGAGTGGATGCACTTCAGATGATCTCCTCTTTTTGTCCGGATATCATATTGACCGATATCCGTATGCCGGGGCTGGACGGTCTTCAGCTGGCACGGGAAATTGCGACAGGAGATTTGAGATGTAAGATGATTTTATTATCCGGATATGGGACTTTTGAATACGCGAAGCAGGCTATTCACAGTGGGGTATTTGAATACCTGTTGAAACCATCCAGTCCGGAAGAAATTCTGGATGCTGTTCACCGGGCTGTAAAGGAGCTGGAAGTAGACAAAGTCCTTAATCGCAGGGATGCAGTTGAGCAGGAAAAGGATGAGATGTTTGCTACCGGAGAAGACGGAAACGGAAGATGGATTATGGACTATATTGAGAAAAATTACATGAATGAAATCACCCTTACCTCCCTGGCGGAACACACGCATTTTTCCATTACCTATCTGAGCAGGCTAATTAAAAAAGAAACAAATTATAATTTTACAAAGTTGCTGGGCATTGTCAGGATGCTGAAGGCAGCTGAACTGCTGGCAAACACCGATTTAAAGATTTATGTAATATGTGAGCGTATTGGAATTAACGACCAGAGATATTTCAGCCAGCTTTTTCGCAAAACATTTGGAAAAACGCCGATGGAATATAGGAAATGCTATGTTGGGTGCTCGGAAGGAAGCCTCATTGAGTTTATACGAAAGAGCGATAGGAGGGATTTATGAGAAATTTCATGGGAAAGGCGAAACAATCCATAGGAAATATGTCTATCCAAACCAAGCTTGTTGTTATGACGATTAGCTTGGTTTTTCTTTCTGTATTCCTTATCACCGCATATTTCTATGCAAGTTCTTCCAGTCAGATTATTGATAACTCCAGGAACTACATACGGAATACAATGAGACAGGCCGGGCAGAACGTCACTAATAATGTGGAGGCGGCGGAGCGGGTACTCTTTGACATCTCTACAGACCGTGAGATCCAGAAATACATGGAAAAGGTCAATGAGGGTAAAATGAATGCATATGAAGAGGTACAGGTAGGCATCAAAATAAAGAATAAGCTGATTAGCCAGATTACGAAGATAAATGCAATACGTGCAGCATTTTTGTATGATTTGAATGGGAATGCATATATAACGAAAGATGGTAATTATGGAGAACCTTATGATATTCCAACTGGTGTCATTTATGAAGCAAAAGGAGCGAATGTCTGGTTTGACAGAAAGATGGATCTTTCTGTGATACCTGTTGGGAAATTAATTTATAACACGGCAACGCAAAAGCCATTGGGGTACCTGATCTTATATGTGGATACGGACTATATTGAAAAAATAATTAAAGATATCGTTTTTACAAAGATGGATCAAATTTTTCTGGTAAATTCCAGAGGAAGCAGGATAGCGGGTGATTTAAACAATGAGCTGCCGCCGAAAGAGATGATGCATGCTTTCAAAGGGAATGATACTTTACATCATGTTAATATAGATGGTAACAATAAACAGCTATGTGTCATACCATTAAAAACTGTCGATTGGACGCTGATCAGCCTGTCAGAGGATGAAAGACATAACGAACAGCTTCTGAACCTGCGCAATATCACCATAGTTATTCTAGCTGTGATTCTGTCGGTAATTACAACTCTAAGTATCCTTGTGGCGAGAGGAATCTCAAAGCCTGTTAAAGAACTGGTACAATCTATGGAAAAGTTTGGCGCAGGAGATTTCAGCGTATATGCTACCGTTAAATATAAAGATGAGATCGGACAGCTTCGTGGAAGCTTTAATAAAATGGTATCAGATATGGAGCATTTAGTTCATAACGTATGCGAGGAGAAAAGTCTGAAACAGCAGGCGCAGATAAAAGCTCTGCAAATGCAGATTAATCCTCATTTTCTTTACAATACCCTGGATACAATCCAGTGGCTTGCAAATATGCACGATGAAAAAGATATTGCTGAGGTAACAAGAAGTCTTGGATATCTGATGCGTTTTTCATTACTGGAACAGGAACTGATCAGTTTTGAAGAAGAACTGGACGCTGTGGAGGCATATATTCGTATACAAAAATATCGCTATGGACAGGAGTTAAAAATTGACATCGATGTTGAAGAAGAAGTGTTGTATGAAAGGGTACCCTGTCATATTATTTTACCTCTTCTTGAAAATGCGATTGAGCATGGTTTGTCTAATAAAGCGAGTGATAAACAAGTAAAAGTAACAGGATCCATGAAAAAAAATGTAATGTGCCTCCAGATTATCGATAATGGAATAGGAATGCAGCAAGAGAAGATAGATGATATCATGAATGATAAATTAGAGCAGAAAAAAGGTAATCATATGTCAATTGGAATACAAAATGTTAATAAGAGATTAAAACTTAAATATGGAGAAGCATACGGATTACGGCTGAAAAGCCGGGAAGGAGAGGGAACCTGCGTCAGCATAGTAATCCCAGTTGAGAGGACAGAAAATGAAATATTATAATGATCAGCCTGGTATATATTGTATGAATAGAGAGTGGAGGTTCCGGGAGGTGGAGATCAGTGACCTGCCCGCTGGCCGGAAGCATGATGATGTCTACGATTATTCTAAAGCAGCCGGTGCTAAAGGGCCTGCAGAGAGTTCCTTTGACGATTCTGAATGGGAAACAGTAGAACTGCCCCATGATTGGGTGGTTCAGAAAGATTTTACACCAAAGGGTCTGCTGAACCATGGATACAAAATGCGTGGGAACGGTTGGTACCGAAAGAAGTTTCGACTTGGAGAAGAAGACATGGGAAAGCAGATCCTGCTGGAGTTTGAGGGGCTTAGCAGTAAAGCTACTATTTATATTAATGGACTTTTGTGTAAGCGTCAGTTTTATGGATATAACAGCTTTTCTGTAGATATATCTGACTTTGTCTGCTTTTACCCGGCAGTGAACCAGCTGGCGGTTAAGATAGAGGCAGATGCCTGGGAAGGCTGGTGGTACGAAGGGGCGGGCATTTACCGAAACGTGTGGCTTGTAAAAAAAGCCCCTGTTCATATTGAATACCAGGGAGTATACGTAAAACCTACCGAGATGCAAGATGGGTTATGGAAATTAGAAATTGAAACAACAGTTGAAAACAGTTTTGGTAAAAATAGGGAGTTATGGCTTGAAACAGCTCTATATGAGTCTGGAAAAAAGATATTTGATTTTCCGCAGGAACATGTAGCGGTGGAAGGTTTTAATCATGTAATATGCAAGCAAGAAACGGTATTAAATAATGTGAGAAAGTGGAACCTAGAACTACCCTGTTTATATGAAATAGGTGTCAGATGTATATCGCTGCCTGAAAAAGACGAAGTATTATCCGAAGAGTTGGAGTCAGATTATTTAAAAGTTCGCTTTGGATTCCGAACTATTCAACTGGATTCAGAAACCGGATTTTGGCTAAATGGTGATAATATAAAATTAAAAGGGTTTTGCTGCCATCAGGATCATGCCGGGGTAGGTGTTGCTGTCCCTTATGCAGTAAAGGAATACAGAATCAGCCAGTTGAAAAAATTAGGAGCCAATGCTTACCGCTGTGCCCATAATCCAGATCCCGAAATACTTCTGATCTGTGATAAGCTGGGGATGATGGTGATGGAAGAAAACAGGACATTTGCTTCCTGCCCTGAAGTGTTGGAACAGGTGAGGGGAATTGTTCGAAATGCCAGAAACCATCCTAGCGTAATAGTGTATTCTATATTCAATGAAGAGCCGCTGCAGGGTACACAAAGAGGCATGCGTATGGCAAAAAGAATTCGCAATACCATTCACAGGATGGATCATACTCGTCCGGTTTTGGGATCTTTCAATGGCGGATACCTGGAAGATGAGGGAGCGGTCCATGCCCTGGATGCTGTTGGAATTAACTATAATCCCATGCGTTATGATGAGTTTCATGAAAAATATCCAAATATACCGCTGATTGCCTCGGAAACAGCCAGTGCATTTATGGTACGAGGAGAGTACCGAACTGATGAAGAACATCATGTAATAAGCAGCTACGATGATTTTTGTGCTCCATGGGGGAACACTCACAGAGATGCATGGAAGTGGGTCAATGAAAGAAAATTTGTTGCGGGAGCATTTGTATGGACCGGTTTTGACTATCGGGGAGAGCCTACCCCGTTTGAGTGGCCCAGTGTTGGGACATTTTTTGGCACCTATGATTCCTGTGGCTTTCCCAAGGAAGCCTGCGAATTATACAAAGTGATGTGGAAAAAAGAGCCTGGGATTCATATAATAGCTTCCTGGAACAAAAAACGGAAAGCTGGAGAACTACAAAAGGTTATCGTGGCATCCAATTGCCAGGAAATAGAGTTAAGTGTTAATAACAGAGTGCTGGAACGGAGAAAAACCACCGCTTATTTCCAGGACGAGTTTTATGTGGCATTTGAAAAGGGGACGCTTAAGGCTGTGGGATATATAGACGGAATTAAGGCAGCCAGCCATTGCCTTATGGTACCGGGAGAAATATGCAGATTAAAGGTAGAATGCAGCAAAGAGTCACTTTGGGATGATGGGTCAGACTCGGTAATCATAAATGTAATTGCGGTTGATAGAGACGGTCTTGAAGTTCCGGATGCGGACAATCTGGTGCACTTTGATGTAAAGGGAGGTGCAAAGGTCATAGGCGTGGGAAACGGAAACCCCAATTCACATGAACCTGATTTTGCTCTTTACCGAAAGCTATTTCATGGACACGCTCAGGCGATTCTTCGAAATTTCGGATCTGAGCATGTGATCACTGAAATATGGGCAGAAGGGATTGGGAAAACAGTGGTTGAAATACCTGTACACCACGGACAGATGATTCCATACATAAATTCTGTGTCGGATGTTGTGACAGTAGGTTGGCGTATGTATTATCGTTTGTTGGATGAGATGCCGGATGTTGATATGGAAATAAATGAAAATGACAGAAACAGCTTTGAACCAATAGAGTTTCATGGAAGACCCCAAAATGAGTTTACTGGTAAATTAACAAAATATGGCATTTTTTATAATCAAATCAAAATCAGCAAAGATGGTAATAGAAAATTTCTATATTTTCCAGATGTCAGAGGGCAGGTTTATGTCTGGTTGAATGGGATAAAGGCAGCGGAAAGAACAGATAAAACAACTGGTGAATTGAAAATAATGATTCCGGATGAAGAAGATAACGTGTATAGATGTTTTGTCATCATAAGGAATCAGAATACAGAGAGTAACGAAGCCGGGATTTGTGCTCCTGTTATGCTTGTTGACTGTCTGGTATAATAGATAAAAAATGGCGGCTTTATTCTTTAAATGAGAAGCCGCATTTTTTCCATGTTTGCGGAAAGAAGTTTAAGGTATTCTAATCTAAAAATGATTCTAAATTCTACTACAAGTATTAACATATGGAAATTTGTCTTCAAGTCTTGCTGTAAAAAAACACCCCTAACAAAAATGGTTAGCTGGCATCTTCTGTGCCAGCTAACCATTTTTGTTATTATCCATCTTATCAGAAAAAGCCGATTTTACTTTTCCATTCCATGCTCTTCACAGTATAGGTAATTATTATAGGAACCGTATCCGGCATCGGCAACCGGATACTTTGGATAATGGCCATATGTTTTTTTGGATTTTTCTATAAGCGGCACAAAGCACTCCATATCTGATGCATATGGTTTTGCATTCATGACTGCTATATATTCATCGCATACAGCCACCTGCACGTTATAAGCCGGTGAAGCTGGTCGTTTCCCATGTAGTCACGCTTTAGTCTCATAAATGTTGCATCATGGTCTGTTTTGGAATAACTGTTACGGCGGCCACCACATAGTGTTTTGCATAGATCCTCAGTCATACTGCATCTCCTGATATTGTTTCTGGTTTATGCTTTTTCTGTGACCTACGTTCTTCTTGTTTTTTCTATCCTCATTTGGCACAGAGTCAGCCGTATAGAGCAGAAGAAATTCTTGTTTTTTGTCCTAAAGTATAATTGCAGACGGAGGCTTCTATATGTTATAATCAATATAAAATTATGCTTGACAGTTAAAACGGCAAAAATAGCTCACCTGAAAGGATATAAAAATATGAAAAGTAAAAAATGGCTGGTACAAGGGATGGCAATACTCATTATGGTGGTATTATTTTCAGTGACGGTTTTTGCGGCTGATCATCAAATTTCGGCTGCTAATACAGAGAAAGAAAATCCTCTGGAACATTCTCTTTATATAAGGGGGCAGGAGGAAGAAGAGCTGCTGACCAGTGTCAGCGAAGAAGAGTGGAAAGCATTGAAGAAAGAGGGAAAAAGGGACAAGCAGGAAACTGCTTTTGTAGTGTTTCAATCCCAGAAAGCACCGACAGAAGAAGTTACCCAAACAGATATATCCGAACTTGTAACGGAAACGGAAACGGTTGTAGAATCACAAAAAACTAATTTGCCAGTGTCAGATGAGGTATATGAAAAATCAACCGAAATCCAAAATTCTGAGCCAGGTGAGACATACGAAGTAAAGAGCGAGGCCGAAATGTCTGAGCCAGGAGAGGCATCCGAAGTAATAACCGAGGCTCAAATGTCTGAGCCGGATGAAACATATGATGAAACAGCAGCCAAAACGCAAATGTCTGAGGCAGATGAGACATACGAAGAAACGGCCAATACCAGAATGTTAAAAGAGAATGAATTGCCGGTAAAAATCCCGGAGACAGAAATGATGGAGACAAGCAATCCGGTAAAAACTGTAAATCTTACAAAAAAACAAAAAAAATATATTAAAAAAGTATCAGATATATTTACAGAAGTGGTAGTTATCTTTAATGGCTGCTCTCCAGAAGATGAATTGTTTTTGACCGAATACCCCAATGTAATCGTAAAGGTTTTAGAAAAGGAAGTTAAAGAAACGGATCTGGAAGACATAATGAAAGCTCTTAATATAGAAGAAACCAGAAATGATTACAATCATCATATCGATGAGATTAGAGTGAACCGGAGTGAAGGGGTGGAAAGCGAGTCTGAAAAACCCAAGATATTGAATAAGGAAACCAGAAAAGATAGTAGCCTTGAGAAAATTTCTGCTTCCGAAAATCCGATCACGTTGGTTGATGGTGGCGGTCTGCCGTCTGTCAGGGCAGCTAGCTCAAATAACAATGACACAGATACAGGCAATAATAAAAATAATGAGATAACCCTTACGTTTACCATTGACGACATGACCGCAGGAGAAGATATGCTTATAGCAACATGTGCGATTTCGTCGAAGAAAGAAATAACGAATGGAAAATTAACATTTACCTATGATAAAAACATAATGACTCTTGAAAGTGCCGATACAGAGGATTTAGAGGCTTATGATAACAATGATATGACATGCCAGATCAATGATGCGAATAATGGTGCTGCAACAGAGGGAACAATAGAGATGACTATTTCTTCGGCGCAGGGAGTTAAGCTGGAAGGAGATATGCTTTATTTATATTTTGATCTAAAGTCAATGGCTAAAATGGGAGATGTTTACGAAATAAAACTTGAAGTCAATGAGATGAAAAATGGCTCTGAAGATTTACCTACCAATGTCAGGCAAAGCTCGTATACCGTAAAGGAAGAAGACGAGCTTGAAAATGAAGAGGAAGAGGATGATGGAAGTGACGGCGGTGTGGATGATGGCGAAGATGATGATGAGAGCGAGCCAGAAACACAGAGAACACAGGCTGCGAACAAATCAAACACAACAACATCCGAATCTGGAACAAAAAAAACAACAACAACCGCAACCAAAACCGCACCAAAAACCGGTGATGAAACGAACACGGCACTTTGGTTAATCATGGGACTTGCATCTATGTTAACTGTACGGTATACATATAGAAAAAAAAGAAACGCATAATAGAGAGAATCTGTAAGAAGCCAATACACGTTAATTTTACAAATGTGTATTGGCTTTAATCGTTTTATTGCCGAACATAGAAGCTTTTTTGGATTCGCGTGACAGACAGCGGAAATGGATTAAGCAGTAAGGCAGACTTGATAGAAAGCCGAATCCGTAATACTGACGAAAGAATATGACGGGAGAAGAGAAAACATAACAATAAATGGGGGTAATCTTAAGTAATTTTTTATAAAATAACAGTAGAAATGAACTTATTGGATAGTGTATACTATAAACAGTGTTGCTATATTTGTGAATAATCATTCCAGAAATTGAATGAGTGATGATGATATAGTCTGGGTACACTATGGATAAATACATAATTTCAGAAGAGGATGGATAGCCATGTGTGGAATTTGCGGATTTGTAGGCAATGTAACGGATAAAGAAACAATTTTGGGAAATATGATGGATGTTATTAAACATAGAGGACCTGATTCAGAAGGAAAGTTCTGTACCGACGAAGCTGCTCTGGGTTTTCGCAGACTGAGCATCATTGATTTGGAGAGTGGATCACAGCCTATGTTCAATGAAACAGGTGATTTAGCCTTAGTATTTAACGGTGAGATTTACAACTGTCTGGAACTGAGAGAGCGTTTTCAGAAAAGGGGACATGTTTTTGCCAATCGTTCAGACTCAGAAGTACTTTTACATGGATATGAAGAATACGGTGAAAAATTAGTAAATGAACTTCGTGGTATGTTTGGATTTGCTATCTGGGATGCTCCAAATAAGAAGTTATTCATGGCAAGAGATTTCTTTGGAATTAAGCCGGTTTATTATGCAATGATAGAAGGTAGCCTGGTTTTCGGGTCAGAGATTAAAAGTATTTTAGAATTCCCCGGATTTAAGAGAGAAGTAAATGAAGAAGCCCTGGAACAATACCTTTCATTCCAGTATTCTGCTATGGCGGAGACTTTCTTTAAAGGAATATATAAATTATTACCTGGTCATTACCTGACGCTTCAGGACGGCAGGCTGGAGATCACCCAGTATTTTGATCCGACGCTGGCACCACAGAAAACAAATGAGACCGAAGAAGAATTAATTCAGAAAATAGATAATGTGATGAGTGAGTCCGTTGAAAAACATATGCTGGCAGACGTGGAAGTAGGTGCGTTCTTATCAAGCGGTGTAGACTCCAGTTTCATTGCAGCCAAATATTCCGGAAACAAAACCTTTACGGTTGGATTTTTTGATGAAAACAGTCCTTATAATGAGACACAGTTTGCGAAAAAACTTTCGAAGCATCTGCATCTGGAAAATCACAGTAAAATTATATCTGAACAGGAGTATTGGGATGCGATTCCAAAGATCATGTATCATATGGATGAACCGCTTGGAGATGCAGCAGCAATAGCACTTTACTTTGTAGCGCAGGAAGCAGCAAAACATGTAAAAGTTGTTACTTCAGGTGAAGGAGCTGACGAATTTTTTGGAGGATACACAATTTACCGGGAACCTCTGGCATTAAAATATGTACAATGGATTCCAAAGCCAGTCCGCAGGGCTTTTGCTTCTGTAGCGATGAAACTGCCGGAACACATGAAGGGGAGAAGTTACCTGATCCGTGGAAGCAAATCCGTACAGGAACGTTTTATCGGAAATGCCAATATCTTTACTGCAAAAGAAAGAAAGTCCATCCTGAAACAACCTACTAAAGTTATGACACCGCAGGAGTTCCTGGATAAAAATTATAAAAAAATGGCGAAGTATGATGATACTACCAAGATGCAGTACATCGATCTTACCAACTGGCTTCCAGGGGATATTCTGCTGAAAGCTGATAAGATGAGTATGGCACATTCCCTGGAACTGCGTGTACCATTCCTGGATAAAGAAGTATTTGATGTGGCCAGAAAAATTAATACAGAAGAAAAATTAAAAGACCATACAACTAAGTATGCATTCCGTAAGGTGGCTGAAAAATATTTACCGAAACAGACAAGTGAGAAGAAAAAACTGGGCTTCCCGGTTCCCATCCGTGTATGGCTGAAACAGGACAGCGGTTATGGAAGAACCAAGGCTATGTTTACCGGTGAAAGTGCTGGAAAGTTCTTTAATCAGAAACAGATCATGCAGCTGCTGGATGACCACAAGGCAGGCATTCGGGATAACAGCAGGAAGATCTGGGTAATCTATACATTCTTGATCTGGTACCAGGTATTTTTTGTAGAAAAGGAGCATAACTTCGCATGACAAAACAGGAATTTGCAGAGTGGGCAGGGCGGGAAACCATTATTCTGGATGGGGCAACGGGATCTAATCTGATTAAAGCAGGTCTGGGGCGCGGTGTCTGTACAGAACAGTGGATCCTGGAACATCCCCAGGTTCTTATTGATTTACAGCGGGCATATGCGGATGCCGGGAGTAATATTGTTTATGCTCCCACCTTTGCAGCGAACCGCATGAATTTGACATATTATGGATTAGATGAGAACATCAGACAGATGAACCACGATCTTGTGCGGCTTTCAAAAGAAGCGGTACAGGGGAGAGCTTATGTCGCGGGCGATCTGACTACATCCGGTAAGATTATTGGAGCTTCTGGCGAAGTGACTTATGAGTCGCTATTGGAAATGTATAAGGAACAGATCATTTATCTGGTAGAGGCAGGCGTAGATTTACTGGTTGCTGAGACAATGATCAGCATTGATGAGACGCTGGCAGTGTTAGATGCAGCTGCAGAAGTCTGCGATTTGCCGGTGATGTGTTCCATGACTCTGGAAGCTGATGGAAGTGTGTTTGCCGGAGGAACTGCATGGGATGCGGTAGAATCCCTTCAGGAAATGGGAGCTTCTGCAGTGGGGCTTAATTGTTCTGTGGGACCGGATCAGCTGGAATCGGTAGTTGCTTCCATGAAAAGAGTTGCATCGGTTCCAATAATGGCTAAGCCAAATGCCGGAATGCCCACTATCACGGAAACAGGAGAAGCCATATACAATATGAATGCTGAAGATTTTGCAAAGCATATGATGGTGCTTGTAAAAGCGGGTGCCGGAATTGTCGGGGGATGCTGCGGTACTACCCCGGAATATATTGAGTTACTGGCCGGGAATATACGTTAATATAAGGGATTATAATCACATACTAAAAAAGGGTTGCTTTACACATAGGTAAAGCAGCCCTTTCTTAGTATGTATCTTACTACTCTCTGAATTCAAATAAAGCTTTTACCGGAATACCCAGAACATCGGAGATATCAAATAACTTGTCCAATGATATTGATGTGGGCATATTCGGAGCTTCCAGATTGCTGATATGTGTCCGGCTCAAGTTGGTGTGTTCAGCCAGCTGCAACTGGGTAAGGCCGCGCATTTTGCGGTAATAAGCAACGGTAAGACCAAGCTGCTTATATTGACTTTGGCGTTTTTTGTTCATTTTATCCATATGAATTCCTCCTTGCATATAGTTTATTCTTTGTGAGGAAAAAACGAAACAAGGCATAAACCAACATATGCAATATTTAATTTTGCAAAGAGGGAATAAAGATTTCAGAATACAATGTAAAGAATTGCAAAGATTAGTGATGCCTGGGCTTTTGAAGACTAATTTTAAACTGTATAAATTCCTGAACTTCTTTTTGCAGTATAGGGCTTAAGTGATTGTAGCTGTATAATAATTCCTGCTCTTCTTTTGTCAAAATAGTGGAAATCAGGTCATATTGCTGTCCGCGGATCAGATAATCCATGCTGATACCAAATAAATCAGCCAACTGTACTAATGAATCCAGCGGCGGAGTCCGGTAACCATTTTCATAATTTGTATATGTCTGACGTTCTACATTCAATATCGTACTGACATGCTCCTGTGTATATCCGCGGTCTTCACGTAAACGGCGAAGACGCTGTCCTAAAGTTGATCTCAACATAAGATACCTCCAAATATTTTAAATATTATAGCAAGTAATGGTAAATATTTCCTTTTAGGACACGAAATGAAACTGGGATGCCACATACTGAATTTATTGCAAAATACTAGTCTGAAAGGAAAAATTATGTCTATAAAATTTTTGGAATATGATAAAGAGTGTAAACAAAAAATATGTTCACATTTCTTATTTATGGCAGTATTACAGACAAGCTGCCCTATGCAATGGGTATGAAAATGAAACTACAGGAGTGTGTGGGAGTTTATAATAGAAAAAAGAAAGAGGTATGACATTAACAGAATCAGCAGAATGCATGGAGAGAACTGCATCTGTAGAATAAGAATATCCGGGAGAAGCCTGTGGCAGACCCTCCCGGATATTCAGAATTGTATCTGACTCAGATAACTGTTGTGATAACGGCCATCGAATGTTACATCTTCCTGAAACCAATCAGGCGGGATAAAATTATCCGCAGTTTTTTCGTCGGGGAATTCTACCTCAGCCAGTATTAAGGGGGCAAATGGAATATCAAAGATATCCAGTTCTATTTTTAAATCCTGTTCAAGGGGGATCACGTATCTCTTTTTGGAAATGATGTTCCCATCTGCTTTCGGTTTTAGGTGTTCGTAGGCATCCTTTGTTAGAGGAAGGTTATATTCTTCCCGCACCATCATGCCCTTTCCTTTGTAAGTGAGAATATAATCATCATCCTGTCTTCGGATGCGTACCACAGGCTCTGTACATAAATACCCCTGTTCAATAATATGATAGGGGTAGGAATTCAGATTTGCCGGCAGATCTTTAATTAAATATTTTCGTTCAATCTCCATATCGTTACCTCCTTTATGAGATTAATCATAATATATTTAGATAAGAAAGTAAATTGTTTTTCTAAACTACTGGTATATTGAAAATTTTTTTGGTAGAATAGAGAAAATAGTCAAAGGAGGCTTATAAATGAGCAGGATATATATTTTTTTAGCAGATGGGTTTGAAGAAATTGAAGGGCTGACTGTAGTGGATATGCTGCGTCGTGCAAATTTAGATATTACTATGGTATCCGTAACGGGTGGTCTGACTGTGACTGGTTCCCATGGTATCCAGGTGTTGGCAGACGCTGTCTTTGAAGAGGTTGATTTTTCGGATGCAGGAATGCTTATTCTGCCTGGAGGAATGCCCGGAACTTTAAATCTGGGCAATCATACAGGGCTGGTCAGTTTACTAAAGTCGGCCCATGCAGATAATAAAAAGATCGCTGCGATTTGTGCCGCACCCAGTGTACTGGGGTTAAATGGTATTTTAGAAGGAAAAAGAGCGGTTTGTTATCCTGGCTTTGAAGAGAAACTGCTTGGTGCACAAGTATCGGATGATCCGGTGGCAGTGGATGGAAATATCATCACCAGCCGGGGGATGGGAACAGCAATTGATTTTTCCCTGGCGATAATTGAAAGATTTCTGGGAGAAGCGGAAGCACGAAGGATAGCAGAGTCAATTATATATAAATAGAAAAGGAAGATAGTGAGGAAAGTCTATGTTATGGACCAGATATGAACTAAAAGACAGAGCGAAGAATGTGCTGCGGGGCTGCATTTGGTCTGCAATACTGGTGTGTCTGATTACAGGTCTGCTAAGCGGGGAGTTTGGCGGAAATGGATCCGGCGGCAGGTCATCCGGTAACAACAGCACTATGGAATGGTTCTCGGGAGAAGATACCGGGGATAATGATATGGCAGATGAAGATGGAAGTGATGACGGACAGTCCGGGATTACCGGGAGAATAACCGATGGTGCCACGGGATTATTAAAGGATGCCGGTACCAGAATCAGCGGACTGCTGACAAGAGGCTTATTCCCAATCTATGTCTATATGGGACTGATGATGCTGTTATTCAGCATTGTAATGCATCTCCTCATCGGAATGCCGATCCTTGTGGGCGCAAAAAGGTTTTTTATGTGCAGCAGGGAAAGACGGACCGGAGTGGGCGAACTGTTATACGCATTTAAAAGCAAATATGTGATCAATGTTGTACTGACTATGTTTTTGCGGGAAGTGAAAATTTTCCTGTGGACTCTTTTACTTATCGTACCGGGAATTATTAAAAGCCTGCAGTATATGATGGTTCCTTATATTCTTGCAGAGAATCCGGATATTGAACGGAAAAGGGCTTTTGAACTCAGTGCGGAGATGATGAGCGGACAGCTTTGGGAAGTATTTATACTAAAATTATCATTTATCCCATGGATGATTCTGGGCGGCATATCCTGCGGCATTGCAAATGTGCTGTATGTGAATCCCTATATGGCTGCCACTGAGGCGGAACTGTATGGCGTATTAAGAACATATGTGATCGAAAACGGGTTCAGCAACACCTATGAACTGCCCGGATTTGCTGAAGAATGTTTATAAAAAGTTCACGAATATCAAATAAAAAAAGTATAGCAATTTAGAAAGGCTTGTGCTATACTATTAAAATGACTGTAAGTATGGGAAAATATAGCGTTCTCCATACGATTGATTAAGGAGGAAATTAGATAACATGAGTTTACAGGTAGAGAAGTTAGAAAAGAACATGGCGAAGCTGACTATTGAAGCTTCTGCAGAAGAGCTGGAAAAAGCAATTCAGGCTGCTTATCAGAAAAATAAAGGTAAAATTAACATGCCAGGTTTCCGTAAAGGAAAAGCTCCAAGGGTTATGATAGAAAAAATGTACGGCCCGGGCGTTTTCTATGAAGATGCAGCAAACGCATTAATTCCAGACGCATATGCAAAAGAAGTGGAAAGCTGCGATTTAGATATCGTTTCACAGCCTAAGATTGATGTTGTACAGATTGAAAAAGGAAAATCCTTTATCTTTACAGCAGAAGTTGCTTTAAAACCGGTTGTAACACTTGGCGAATATAAAGGTGTGGAAGTGGAAAAGCAGGCAGTTGAAGTAACAGATGAAGAAATTATGGCAGAGATTGATAAAGAGAGAGAAAACAACTCCCGTACAATCGATGTTGATGACAGAGCTGTTCAAAACGGCGATATGGTCAAATTAAATTTTGAAGGATTTGTTGACGGAGAAGCGTTCGAAGGCGGTAAGGGAGAAGACTATGACCTTACAATCGGTTCCGGAAGCTTTATCCCTGGATTTGAAGAGCAGTTAGTTGGTGCAAAGATCGGAGAAGAAATGGAAGTTAACGTTACTTTCCCGGAAGAGTACCAGGCAGCAGAATTAGCTGGTAAAGCAGCTGTTTTCAAATGTACAGTAAATGAAATCAAAGTAAAAGAACTTCCGGAAGCAGATGATGATTTTGCGAAAGATGTTTCTGAATTTGATACATTAGCAGAATACAAAGAAGACATCAAGAAGAATCTGGCTGAGAAAAAAGAAAAAGAAGCAAAAACAGCAAAAGAAAACGCAGTAGTTGCTAAAATTGTTGAAAATGCAGAAATGGAAATCCCGGATCCAATGGTAGACGGACAGGTTCGTCAGATGGCTGATGATTTTGCAAGAAGAATCCAGTCCCAGGGATTATCCGTAGAGCAGTACTTCCAGTTTACAGGAATGTCAGCTGAAAAGTTATTCGAACAGATGAGACCGGAAGCTGAAAAACGCATCCAGAACAGCCTTGTATTAGAAGCAGTTGCGAAAGCAGAAGATATCCAGATCAGCGATGAGAAGGTAGAAGAAGAATTAGCAAAAATGGCTGAAATGTACAAAATGGAAGTAGAAAAACTGAAAGAAATCATGGGCGACTATGAAAAAGAACAGATCAAAAATGATTTAGCTATTCAGGAAGCTGTAACCATGGTTACCGAAGCTGCTAAAGAAATCTAATCAGACTTTTGGTGAACACATAAATTATAGAAGATAGACAGGAGGAGTCATCATGAGCTTAGTACCTTATGTCATTGAACAGACAAGCAGGGGTGAGAGATCCTATGATATCTATTCAAGATTATTAAAAGACAGAATTATCTTTCTCGGTGAGGAAGTGAATGATGTCAGTGCCAATTTAATTGTAGCACAGTTATTATTTTTAGAATCAGAAGATCCTGGAAAGGATATCCACCTTTACATTAACAGTCCGGGTGGTTCCGTATCATCAGGATGGGCAATTTACGATACCATGCACTATATCAAATGCGATGTTTCTACTATTTGTATGGGTATGGCAGCCAGCATGGGAGCATTTCTGCTGGCAGGCGGTGCAAAAGGAAAGAGATTTGCACTTCCCAATTCACAGATCATGATTCACCAGCCTTCCGGCGGTGCACAGGGACAAGCAACCGATATTAAGATTGTTGCAGATCAGATCTTAGGTACCAGAAGAAAATTAAACGAGCATCTTGCTGCAAATACGGGTCAGCCCCTTGAAGTTATCGAAGTGGATACAGAGAGAGATCACTATATGAGTGCAGAAGAAGCAAAAGCATATGGCATCATCGATGATGTGATTGCGAATCGTTAAACTATGCATGAAGATAAGGCTCCTGCTCTGTGAGTGGGAGTCTTATATAGATTTGGAAGTAATAAAAGGGCTGTTCTTTGCAGCCAAAGAAATCATTATGAGGTGGAAAGATGGCAGGGAAATATGCAGAACCAAAAGTTCGGTGTTCGTTTTGCAACAAATCAGAAGATCAGGTTCGAAAACTGATTGCAGGCCCCAGCGGGGTATATATCTGTGATGAGTGTATTGAAATCTGTTCTGAAATTATTGAAGAGGAATTAGAAGACGATTTCGGAATGGACAACGGGGACGAGATTAATCTCATGAAACCCGAAGAAATTAAATCATTTTTAGATGAATATGTAATAGGACAGGACGAAGCGAAAAAAGCGTTGTCCGTAGCAGTTTATAATCACTATAAGAGAATTATGGCAGGAAAAGATCTTGGTGTAGAGCTTCAGAAGAGTAATATCCTGATGCTTGGACCGACCGGTTCCGGTAAGACACTATTAGCGCAGACTTTGGCAAAATTATTAAACGTACCGTTTGCCATTGCAGATGCGACCGCATTAACAGAAGCAGGATACGTTGGAGAAGACGTAGAAAATATTCTGCTTAAAATAATTCAGGCAGCAGATTACGATATTAACCGTGCACAGTACGGAATCATTTATATTGATGAGATAGATAAAATTACAAGAAAATCAGAAAATGCATCCATTACCAGAGATGTATCAGGAGAAGGTGTACAGCAGGCATTGCTGAAGATTCTGGAAGGAACTGTTGCAAGTGTTCCGCCTCAGGGCGGCAGAAAGCACCCTCATCAGGAATTAATCCAGATCGATACAACCAACATTCTGTTTATCTGCGGTGGAGCTTTTGAAGGACTGGACAAAATCATTGAGACCCGTATGGATACAAAGTCAATGGGATTCAATGCTCAGATAGCAGATAAAAGGGAAAAAGACATTGGAGAAATCCTGCGTCATGTACTTCCCCAGGATTTCGTAAAATTTGGTATGATACCGGAAATTATCGGACGTGTGCCGGTAACAGTTTCTCTGGAAGCTTTAGATAAAGAAACCTTAATCCGTATCTTAAGAGAACCGAAAAATTCCATTATCAAGCAGTACAAGAAGCTGTTTGAACTGGACGGGGTAGATCTGGACTTTGATGAAGGAGCAGTCGAGGCGATTGCCGAGAAATCTCTTGCCAGAAAAACCGGAGCCAGAGGCTTGCGTGCAATACTGGAAAAATCCATGATGGATCTGATGTACACTGTTCCTTCGGATGAAACCATTGAGAAATGTGTTGTAAACAAGGAAACCATTGAAGGTACGGGAGATCCCGAGATTATGCACCGGGATGAAAGAGCACTTCCATCAAAAGGTACCCGCAGAAAACTAAAGATAAGTTCAGAGACTGCGTAGAGCCTGACTGACAATGCCTTGTACTGACGAAAATATCAGGCACTCTATTCTCTGAAATTTACGAAATACTGTACTAGAGGGATAAAAATGAGTGAAATAATAAAGAATATACCAGCAGTTGCACTTCGCGGAATGACAATTTTACCTTCTATGATTGTACATTTCGATATCAGCAGGACAAAATCTATCAGAGCTATCGAAGAGGCAATGTTAAAAGAACAAAGGCTGTTTGTAGTGACGCAGAAAGACCCGGATCTATCTGATCCGGAGTTAAATGACCTGTATCATATTGGTACAATTGTTGAGATCAAGCAGGTGGTCAAACTGCCGCAGAATATTTTCCGCGTTCTGGCTGAAGGGCTGGAACGTGCTGAACTTCTGGATTTATCAGAGACAGAGGAATATCTGGTAGTTGAGGCAGGTACCTTTTCCCAGGAGCCTGCGCAGCCAATGGATGACTATATGAAACAGGCTATGGTTCGGAATTTAAAAGAAATTTTTGAAAACTATAGCAAAGAAAACGGAAAAATGAGTAAAGAACTGGTACATCAGCTTTTGGAAATAACAGAGATCGAAAAGCTGGTGGATCAGATTGGTATTAATATACCACTTTATTTTGAAGATAAGCAGCGCCTGTTGGAAGCAGTAGATATCTTTGAACGTTACGAACTGCTCAGCGTGATACTGAGTAACGAGATCAATGTTTTGAAGATTAAGCGAGATTTACAGGAAAAAGTAAAAGAACATGTGGATAAGAATCAGAAAGAATATCTTCTGCGTGAACAACTCAAAGTAATTCGTCAGGAATTAGGCGAAGATAACCTTTTAGGTGATGCCGATCATTTTAAAGAAGAACTGAATAAACTCAAGGCTTCAGGCAAGGTAAAGGAGAAGATCGCAAAAGAGATTGAACGTTTTAAAAGCGTTGGATCCAATTCTTCTGAAAGTGCAGTTATCCGGGGATATCTGGAAACATTACTGGAAATGCCCTGGGATAAGGCATCCAAAGACAACAAAGATCTGAAAAATGCCCAGAAGATCCTGGATCAGGATCATTATGGACTGGAAAGGGTAAAAGAGAGAGTCCTGGAGTTTCTGGCTGTCCGCATTTTGACAAAGAAAGGGGAAAGCCCTATTCTCTGTCTGGTAGGACCTCCCGGAACAGGTAAGACTTCCATTGCGAAGTCTGTTGCCAGAGCACTGGATAAAAAGTATGTCCGTATCTGCCTTGGCGGCGTACGGGATGAGGCTGAGATCAGAGGTCACCGCAGAACTTATGTTGGCGCCATGCCGGGAAGAATTGCCAGTGGCATGAAAACGGCAGGAGTTAAAAATCCACTGATGCTTTTAGATGAGGTGGATAAAGTCAGCAGTGATTATAAGGGGGATACATCTTCTGCACTTCTGGAGGTACTGGATTCTGAGCAGAATAATAAATTCAGGGATCATTATCTGGAAATCCCCATTGATTTGTCAGAAGTGCTTTTCATAGCCACGGCAAATGATATGCAGGCGATTCCAAGACCGCTGCTGGACCGAATGGAGATAATCGAAATCTCCAGCTATACGGAGAATGAAAAACTTCATATTGCCAAAGAACACCTGATCAGAAAGCAGATCGAACGTCATGGACTGAACGCAAAGCAATTATCCATCAGTGACACAGCACTGCGGACAATCATAGCTTCTTATACAAAAGAGGCAGGAGTTCGTAACCTGGAACGAAAAATTGGAGAGATCTGCCGAAAGGCAGCACGGGAAATCTTAGAAAACAAGAAGTCCCGCATTACAATTACAGAATCTAATTTGGCCAAATACCTTGGTAAGAAAAGATACAGCTTCCAGGGCTTGAATGAAACAAATGAAATCGGGATTGTCCGGGGACTGGCATGGACCAGTGTCGGCGGAGATACCCTTCAGATAGAAGTTAATATTCTTCCGGGAAAAGGTGAGTTTTTACTGACCGGACAACTGGGAGATGTAATGAAAGAATCTGCACAGGCAGGCATCAGCTATATACGCTCTTTGAGCAAAGCGTATAAGATTCAGGATGATTTTTTCAAAAAGCATGATATTCACATACATATTCCGGAAGGGGCAGTACCCAAAGACGGTCCCTCTGCCGGAGTAACAATGGCAACCGCAATGATTTCAGCAATTACAGAAACACCGGTCCGTGCAGATGTCGCGATGACCGGGGAGATCACTTTAAGAGGAAGGGTTCTTCCCATTGGAGGACTGAAGGAAAAACTGCTGGCTGCTAAAAATGCAGGAATGAAGACGGTATTCGTTCCCGCCAAAAATAAACCAGATGTAGAAGAAATATCAAGCGAAATTAAAAGGGGACTGGAAATCCGGTTCGCCGAGACGATGAAAGACATTCTGCCTGAGGCACTGGTTAAAGCTTAACCGGGAAGATGTTTGAAACCGCAGCAATAGCGGTATGAGAGGAAAATATGGTAATAAAAAATGTAGCATTAGAGACAGTATGCGGAATAACCAGCGTGCTTCCGGATAATGATAAAATGGAGATTGCATTTGCAGGGAAGTCCAATGTGGGAAAATCTTCCTTAATTAATGGGCTGATGAACCGGAAATCCCTTGCGAGAACCAGTTCTTCGCCTGGAAAAACCCAGACAATCAATTTCTATAATATTAATGATGAAATGTATCTGGTTGATCTTCCGGGATATGGTTATGCAAAGGTTGCCCAGGCGGTAAAAGAAAAATGGGGGAAACTGATCGAGCGTTATCTCCATGAGTCAAAACAGCTTAAAGCAGTGTTTCTGTTAATTGATATCCGCCATGAGCCGTCGGAAAATGACAAAACCATGTATGACTGGATTCTGCATAATGGATATGAGCCAATTATTATTGCAACGAAACTGGACAAGCTGAAAAGAAGCCAGGTTCCAAAGCATTTAAAACAGGTCAGGACAGGTCTGAATGTGGTAGAAGGAACTCAGATAATACCTTTTTCTGCAGAGACAAAACAGGGCAGGGATGAAATCTGGGCTTTGATTGACGAGCTGTAACTAAGCGGGAACATAACGTTATAGATTTAAAAAATCGCGATAGCAATAAACATTTGCATCGCGGTTTTTCGATTTCACAAAACTGACTGACTGGTCGGACGGAAGAACACAGGAAATTATCTGCAAATAATATGATTGTGGGGTTATACGCAAAGGAAGGAGGAAATATGATATCTCGATATAGTGTGAAACGGCCGTATACGGTAGTAGTGGCTGTGGTTCTGGTAATTATACTGGGGGTTGTGTCATTTTTAAATATGAAGACAGATCTGCTTCCGGATATGACATTGCCTTATGCAATTGTTATGACTACGTACCCGGGAGCAAGCCCGGAGGAGGTAGAGTCGATGGTCACCAAGCCTGTGGAACAGGCAATGGCAACCATTAGTAATATTGAAAATGTTACCTCAGTATCCAGTGAAAATGTATCACAGGTTATACTTGAATTTTCCCAGAGTGCCAATATGGACGCAGTCACCATTGAAATGCGGGAAAGTCTGGACCAGATCAAAGGTTACTGGGATGATGCCGTGGGAAGTCCGATAATCATGAAGCTGAATCCGGACATGATGCCCATTATGGTAGCGGCAGTGGAAGCCGGTGATATGAGCAGCTCAGAACTTACGGAACTGGTGAAGAACAAACTGCTCCCGGATCTGGAAAGTATTGAGGGTGTAGCTTCCGCATCTACTTCGGGAGATGTGAAGGAAGATATAAAGGTTGTCATCCGCCAGGAAAAAGTAGATGCAGTGAATCAGAAAATTATCGCATCCCTGGATGCTAAATTTGCGGATGCAAAAACGGAAATGGATCAAGCCCAAAGCAAGATCGAAGACGGCAAAAAGCAGTTAGATTCAGGACAGAAAGAACTGGCTGACCAGACTGCAAATGCAGAAGCTCAGATTAGCAGCGGTAAGGACGAACTGTTGAAAAACGAAGTACAGATCGACTCAGCGCTTGCCGCTATAGCAGAAAAACAGCAGACATTGGAAACATCCAGATCTCTCATTGAAGTATTGGAAACTAAGTTTACCCAGGGACAGGCAGAACTGGCAGCCAAGGAAAGCGAGCTTGCCCAAAGCGAAGCAGAATTGGAAAAAAAGGCAGAAGAATTAAAAGATGCGGCCACTCAGATGAAGTCTCTGCCGGAGCAGCTAAAAGAACTGGAAAACCAGATACAGCAGATTACAGATGCCGAGGCAGCATTAACCCAGGCGAAAGAGAAGCTCCCGGCACTGCGAAAGGCGCAGGAAGAACTTACAAAGGCACTGGAGCAGCTGCGGTCACTGGGTGAAATGGCACCAGCTGATAAAATAGAAGAACTGGAAAAGCAGCTGCAGCAGACAGAAGCAGGTATCCGTGCAATAGAAGACGGTTTAAAAAAGATGGGTATAGAGGAAAGCCAGATTGATGAAAAGCTGGCTGAACTGACAGATACCAAATCTAAGCTGACTCAGAGCAAAGCCCTGCTGGAAAAAGCGGTGGAGGCATCCGCAGGCAAAGATCAGACTGATGTGGGAGCTGCGCTCATCGAAGAAGGAAAAAAGCAGGCCGCCCAGGGAAAAGAACAGATTGAAGTACTGAAGTCCCAGCTTAATGAGCTTCAGGATCAGATCACAAATGGGAAAGCACAGCTGGATGAGGGCGCCCTTCAGCTGGAAACTGCGAAACAGCAGTTAGAGACAGCGAAGACGCAGATAAAAACAGGACAGTCCACCGTAGCGGAAGCACTGGAAGAGCTGAACAGGCAGAAGGTAACGGCTACGATTGAACTGGCAGCCACAAAGGCAGAATTAAGCAGTGGGGAAAAAGAGTTAAAATCTGCAAAAGACCAGCTGGATTCTCAGCGAGATGCGGCATACGATAAGGCCGATCTGGATCAGATTGTAACAGCAGATATGGTAAAAGGGATTCTGGCTGCCCAGAACTTTACCATGCCTGCCGGATACGTTACGGAAGATGGCGTGGATTATCTGGTAAGGGTAGGCGACAAGATTACAGAGGTGGAAGACTTATCTGACCTGGTTTTAATGGATATGCATATGGATGGAGTAGAGCCCGTTAAATTGTCGGATGTGGCAGATGTTGCAGTAACCGATAACAGCGATGAGGTATATGCAAAGATTAACGGCCATGCAGGTATCTTATTTACCATGCAGAAGCAGTCCGGATATTCCACCGGAGAGGTATCAGACCGGATCAAAGCCCGGTTTGATGAACTGACACAGTCCAACCCCCAGGCTCACTTTATTACCCTTATGGATCAGGGGGTATACATTGATCTGGTAGTAGATTCGGTTATTCAGAATATGATTATGGGCGGTATTCTGGCAATCCTTGTGCTGTTTTTATTTTTAAAGAGTTTCCGGCCGACACTGGTTATTGCATTTTCCATACCGATCAGTATTATGACCGCTATTGTGCTGATGTATTTTACCGGGATTACCCTGAACGTCATTTCCTTATCCGGGCTGGCTTTGGGAGTGGGGATGCTGGTGGACAATTCCATTGTTGTTATAGAAAATATTTACCGTCTGAGGACGGAAGGACTTCCGGTGAAAAAGGCGGCAGTAGAGGGGGCTCATCAGGTTGCAGGTGCAATTGCAGCATCCACCCTGACTACCATCTGCGTATTTGCACCGATTGTGTTTACCAAAGGCATTACCAGGCAGCTGTTTGTGGATATGGGGCTTACTATTGCGTTTTCTCTCCTGGCAAGTCTTGCAGTAGCATTGACTCTGGTGCCGATGATGGGGGCAGGACTGTTAAAAAATACTGCCGAAAAGCAAAGTAAGGTACTGGACCGGCTGATTGCGGGATATGGAAAAATTATAAAGCTGGCGCTTAAGTTTAAGCCGGTTGTTCTCATTGGTGCAGTGGTTCTGCTGATATTAAGCGGTGTACTGGCGGTATCCAGAGGTACTGCATTTATGGCTGACATGGAGAGTACCCAGATGAATGTGAGCCTGACCATGCCGGATGAGGCTACCCTGAAAGAAACCGGAGAAATGTCTGATAAAGTAATGGAAGAAATACAGAATATCCAGGATGTTGCCGATGTGGGAGCAATGGCGGGAAATTCCGGTGCAGGTATGTTCGGAGGCGGAAAATCAAAAACCAATAAAGTAACCATGTATGTACTGTTAAGTGAAAATAAGAAAGCCTCCAACGACAAAATAGCAGAAGAGATTAAAAACAGGACAAAGGACTTCCCCTGCGAAATCGAAGTAGAGACTTCCAGCATGGATATGTCAGCGCTGGGAGGAAGCGGGGTATCCATAAAGGTTAAGGGTCGTGAGCTGGATACGATCAAGGAAATAGCAGCAGATGTTGCCGGGATCGTAAAAGAAGTAAAAGGTACGCAGGATGTGTCTGACGGTGTGGAAGAGAAAACACAGGAAATGCGTCTGGTCGTAGACAAAACGGCAGCTTCTGAATATCAGCTGACGGTTGCGCAGGTCTTCCAGTATCTGCAGGGGAAACTGGCAGATGCAAAATCAGCAACTACGATTTCAGCAGATGCCAAAGACTACTCAGTTATGGTGGTGGATGGTGCAGACAAATCCCTAACCAGAGAAGAAATTAAAAAACTGCGTATTACCGGAAAAGATGCAGAAGGAAAAGATAAAGATGTACCACTTATGGATATTGTAAAATTCGTGGATACAGAAGGCTTTACTTCCATTAACAGAGAATCGCAGACCCGTTATGTAACTGTAACGGCCGGTCTGGACAAAGATGCGAATATCGGTATTGTATCAGATGAAATTAATAAAAAGCTGGTCAATTACGATGTACCAAAGGGCTATACCGTAGAGATGGCAGGAGAGGATCAGACAATAAAAGAATCGATGACGGAAGTATTTAAAATGCTGGGTCTTGCAGTGGTATTTATGTATCTGATCATGGTTGCACAATTTCAGTCTCTGCTGTCACCATTTATCATTATGTTTACCATACCCCTTGCATTTACGGGTGGTTTACTGGGACTGTTTCTCACCAATAATCCAGTCAGCGTCATAGCCATGATCGGATTTGTAATGCTGTCCGGTATTATTGTAAACAATGGTATTGTTCTGGTTGATTATATTAACCAGCTTAGAAAAGGCGGTATGGAGAAAAAAGAAGCAATTGCAGAAGCCGGAATGACCAGACTGCGCCCGATTATTATGACGGCGCTGACAACGGTTTTAGGGCTTTCCACCATGGCCATGGGAATCGGAATGGGTTCCGATATGGTTCAGCCTATGGCAATTGTAACGATAGGCGGATTAATTTACGGAACATTGCTTACGCTGGTGGTTGTTCCCTGTATTTATGATATTTTTAACCGGAAAGAAGACATCACAGAGGAGGAAATATAAATGGACGCAGGAAAGTTACAGGATTTGCTGCAGCTGAATTCCCCAAAGGTCACGGCTATGTATGAGGCAGTGAATGAACTGGTGCTTGATGGAATGAGTTTACATTCCATCAAAGTATCGGATATTACCCAAAAGGCGGGCATAGGGAAAGGTACGGCATATGACTATTTTCAAAGTAAAGAAGAAATCATAACAAAGGCGATTCTTTACAATATCCATAAAAGCATCTGTGATATGGCACACTGTGTAATGAAAAAAGATTGTTTCGAGGATAAAATATACGAGATCCTGAACAATATGGAGAATAATTATAAGACCAGAAGAAGCTGGCTTCAGTATCTGTGTTTCCATGCACAGTCCATCACAATGGAGCAGGAGCATCTGGAAAGCATTCTGAAGCTGGAAGGGTATGACAGCGGACTGCGCTGCTTTGTCACCGGGCTGGTGAATCAGGCTTACAAAGAAAAGCTGATCCCTCAGCCAATATCCTATTACCGCGCAGCAGTTGGGCTGTTTCCGCAGATAAGCGCCTTCTGGTACTATCTGGATGGAAAAACCGGAACGGATGAGGTGACTTTGGCAGAAGCTAAGCAAATTGCATATGAAAATGTGCTAAAAGTTTGGAGATAAAGTAAAATTGCACGTTTCCAAACAAAAACCTTGTATGTTTTGTATTTATTTGATATAATAGCAACTATAAATTTGTGCAGAATGCGAGGACGGAGGTATTGACATGAAAAGAAATGTTATTGTAGGACAATCGGGGGGCCCGACAGCAGTTATTAATTCCAGTTTAGCCGGTGTTTATAAGACTGCAAGGGATAGAGGATTTCATAAAGTGTTTGGTATGCTTCATGGGATTCAGGGATTTTTAGATGAGAAATACATTGACCTGTCTAAATATATCAAGAATGACCTGGATATTGAATTACTGAAGAGAACTCCATCGGCTTATCTGGGATCCTGCCGTTATAAACTGCCGGAGATACATGAAGATAAAGATATCTATGAGAAGATATTCGAGATATTAAACAGGCTGGAGATTGACAGCTTTATCTATATCGGCGGCAATGACTCCATGGATACCATTAAGAAGCTTTCCGACTATGCAATACTTACGGGACAGTCGCAGAAATTTGTAGGCGTGCCGAAAACCATTGACAATGACCTGGCACTTACTGATCATACTCCTGGTTTTGGCAGCGCGGCAAAATACATTGGAACATCCACAAAAGAAGTAATCCGGGACGGTCTTGGACTGTCATACAAGAAGGATATTGTTACAATCATCGAAATTATGGGAAGAAATGCAGGCTGGCTTACCGGCGCGGCAGCCCTTTCAAAAGGAGAGGACTGTGATGGACCGGACTTAATTTATCTGCCGGAGCTTCCATTCGATGTATCAAAGTTTTTAGATAAAATACGTTCCCTGATAAAGAAAAAACATTCCATAGTGGTAGCCGTTTCCGAGGGAATTAAATTAGCAGACGGAAGATATGTATGTGAACTTTCCCAGAATTCTGACTATATAGATGCATTTGGACATAAGCAGCTTAGCGGAACAGCGGATTATCTGGCGAACCTTATAGCAGCAGAGATTGGATGTAAGACAAGGGGCGTGGAATTCAGCACGCTGCAAAGAAGTGCATCCCATGTGGCATCCAGAGTGGATATTAACGAAGCGTTTATGGTAGGAGGTGCTGCCGTTAAAGCAGCTGACGAAGGAGATACGGGAAAGATGGTTGTCATTGACCGTGTATCGGATGATCCATATCAATGTGCTACCGGTATTTATGATGTGCATAAGATCGCAAATGATGAAAAACTGGTTCCAAGGGATTGGATATCCAAAGACGGAACGTATGTTACCAATGAATTTCTGGCATATGTGAAGCCGCTGGTACAGGGAGATTATCCTCCGGTAATGGTAGACGGTATCCCGAGACATCTGGTTTATAAATAAAAAAAGTGTAACATATTGTAATTAATATAAGCTCTGACGCGACAAAAAAACGCGGCAGGGCTTATATTTTTGCGGGATTACTGAAAAAAATACGTAATATAGGGTTATTAATGCGGTTTTTCACTTGACTAGACTAGGATATGTGTTAAAATAAAACTGTGCGCAAAGCTCGCAGATATGGTAGTTATGCAGGGATCAGATACTCTGTACTAACATATACAAATACATTTTAGGAGGAATTAGTAAAAATGGCAAAATGGGTTTACTTATTCAAAGAAGGAAACGCAAGTATGAAAAACCTTCTTGGTGGAAAAGGTGCTAACTTAGCTGAAATGACTAACTTAGGACTTCCAATCCCTCAAGGTTTCACCGTTACGACAGAAGCTTGTACTGACTATTACAATAGCGGCAAGAAAATTACAGAAGAAGTGCAGGATCAGATTTTCAAAGCAATCGGAGAACTGGAAAAAATTCAGGGCAAAACATTTGGTGATAATGAAGATCCATTATTAGTATCTGTACGTTCAGGAGCTAGAGCTTCTATGCCAGGTATGATGGATACAATTCTTAACTTAGGTTTAAATGATGTTGCAGTAGAAGGATTCGCTAAGAAAACTGGAAATCCAAGATTCGCATATGATTCTTATAGAAGATTTATCCAGATGTTCTCAGACGTAGTTATGGAAATGAGCAAAACTTTCTTTGAAGGTATCTTAACAGATGTCAAAGAAGAAAAAGGTGCTAAATTCGATACAGATCTTACAGCAGAAGATTTACAGGAAGTAATTGCAAAATATAAAGCAATCTACAAAGAAAAAATGGGCGAAGAATTCCCACAGGATCCTAAGATCCAGTTAATGGAAGCTGTTAAAGCGGTATTCCGTTCTTGGGACAACCCTCGTGCTATCGTATACCGTCGTATGAACGATATCCCTGGAAGCTGGGGAACAGCTGTAAACGTTCAGGCAATGGTATTTGGTAACATGGGCGAAACATCCGGAACAGGTGTTGCGTTTACACGTAATCCATCTACCGGTGACAATGGTATCTACGGTGAATACTTAATCAACGCTCAGGGTGAAGACGTTGTTGCCGGTATCCGTACACCACAGCCAATTTCTAAATTAGCAGAAGATTTACCGGAATGCTATGAAGAATTCATGGCAATCGCTAAAAAATTAGAGAATCATTACCGTGATATGCAGGATATGGAATTCACAATCCAGGAAGGTAAATTATACTTCTTACAGACACGTAACGGTAAGAGAACAGCTCCTGCAGCTCTGAAAATCGCTTGTGATTTAGTTGATGAAGGAAAGATCACAAGAGAAGAAGCAGTTTGCAGAATCGAAGCAAAATCCCTGGATCAGTTATTACATCCTACCTTTAATGCAGCAGCATTAAAAGCAGGCGAAGTAATCGGATCAGCTCTGCCGGCATCTCCAGGTGCAGCAGCAGGTAAAGTATACTTCACAGCAGACGAAGCAAAAGCAGCTCACGAAGCTGGTGAAAGAGTTATCTTAGTTCGTCTTGAGACATCTCCTGAAGATATCGAAGGTATGCATGCAGCAGAAGGTATCTTAACAGTTCGCGGCGGTATGACATCTCACGCAGCAGTAGTTGCACGTGGTATGGGTACAGCTTGTGTATCCGGTTGTGGAGAAATCAAAATTGATGAAGAAGCAAAATACTTCGAACTTGGCGGACACAAAATTGTAGAAGGAGATTACATTTCCTTAGACGGTTCTACAGGTAAGATCTATTTAGGCGACATCGCTACTGAAGAAGCATCCGTAAGCGGAGATTTCGGAAGAATTATGAGATGGGCTGATAAATTCAAAACATTGAAAGTTAGAACAAATGCAGATACTCCTGCAGATACAGCTAACGCTGTTAAATTAGGAGCTGAAGGTATCGGTCTTTGCCGTACAGAGCATATGTTCTTTGATGCTGACAGAATTCCTAAGATCCGTAAAATGATCCTTTCTGACAGTGTAGAAGCAAGAGAAGCAGCTCTTAACGAATTAATCCCATTCCAGAAAGCTGACTTCAAAGCAATGTATGAAGTTCTCGAAGGAAAACCAATGACAGTTCGTTATTTAGATCCTCCTCTTCATGAGTTCGTACCTACTGATGCAGAAGATATTGCTGCATTAGCGAAAGACATGGGCTTGACACCAGAAGAAGTAAAAGCTAAATGTGACGACTTACACGAGTTCAACCCAATGATGGGACACAGAGGATGCCGTCTTGCTGTAACTTACCCTGAAATCGCAAGAATGCAGACAAGAGCCGTAATGGAAGCAGCTATCGAAGTAAAAGCTGAAAAAGGTTACAACGTAGTTCCTGAAATCATGATCCCATTAGTTGGTGATAAAACAGAATTAAAATTCGTTAAAGATGTTGTTGTTGAAACAGCAGAAAAAGTAAAAGAAGAAAAAGGATCTGACATCGTTTACCACATCGGTACAATGATCGAAATCCCAAGAGCAGCTTTACTTGCTAACGAAATTGCTGAAGAAGCTGAATTCTTCTCATTTGGTACAAACGATTTAACACAGATGACATTTGGTTTCTCACGTGATGATGCCGGTAAGTTCTTAGATGCTTACTACAAAGCAAAAATCTACGAATCAGATCCATTTGCAAGATTAGATCAGAACGGTGTTGGCCAGTTAGTAGAAATGGCAGTTAAGAAAGGCCGTTCAACAAATGCAGGCATTAAACTTGGTATCTGTGGAGAACACGGTGGAGATCCTTCATCCGTAGAATTCTGCCATAAGATTGGTTTAAGCTATGTTTCCTGCTCACCATTCCGTGTGCCGATCGCTAGATTAGCAGCAGCACAGGCAGCTTTGAATAATAAATAGGAATTAATATAAGCTGAGTACAGCCCTTATCATATATGATAAGGGCTGTACTTTAGTTTACAGAGAATTGTGAATCCCGGTTACATCTACACCATCTCCCCGGTAATAATCTCCACCGGAATCTCATAAAACTGATCTTTTGGAGTCTGTTCCTTTACAAGAAAATCAAATAGTACCTTGATAAGCTGGTAGCCTTGTTCTTCTGCACTTTGACCCAGAACAAAATCAACAATGCCATTTTTTAATAAAGTACTTGACTCCGGAAGCAAATCGTGGCATATTAATTTTATACGACTCTTATTGTTAGATAATGACAGTGCGCTGGCAACGCCGGTGATCCCACCGCCAGCCAGGTAAATACCTTTCAGATTAGGGTATTTGTTGCAATATTCCAGTGTGATACGGAAGGCATCTTCTTTCCGATCCTGGTTCTCCTGAATATCGACAATGGAAAGGGGAATCTTACTTTCTGCAATTCGTGTTGTAAATCCCGATAAACGGTCCTGATGGCAAGACAGATTTTTTGTACTGATAATAACTCCGATGTCCCCCTCTTCCGGGACAATTTTTTCCATAAGTCCTGCGGCTATTCTTCCGCCTTTGTAATGGTCTTGTCCGATAAAGCAAATCTCATCAATGCCCCTTAATCTTGAATTAAAAGTTACGACTGCAGTGCCTTCTCCTGCTATTTGATTGATCTTAGCCTTTACCTGGGCATCGTCCATAGGAAGGATAGCCAGGCCGGAGATATGCATTGCCTGAAATTCATTCAGGATACTCATAAGTTCAACTGGCTCTAAAGATGTCAGCATTTTAACCGTAACATCTATTCCAAAGTGCGAAAATTCTTTTTCTGCTCTTCGGATTCCTTTGAGGGTATATTGTATGTAGGTGTTATATTCCGGTGTTAAAATAATCCCCAGTTTAAATGGATTTTTACTATTTACCAATGCCTTTCCGATCAGGTTAGGCTGATAATTTAATTCTTTCAGGATTGTCAGGATTCGTTCTTCTGTTTCTTTTTTTACACCCGGTCTGTGATGAATCACTTTATCTACAGTTGCACGTGACACATTAGCCAGGTCAGCGATTTCTTTGATCGTAACGGCCATAAACTCTACTTCCTTTCGGTCAATCTCTTTTTTTCATATTATCATATAATTTCTGTGATGTCTATTCCTTTAGAAATCAAGAATATATGTACTTGAATTACAAATTCAATGACAAATTTTATCTTTGGTATATAGTTACAAATTCTAATATGAAAAATAGGTAAAATTAAACTATTGATATAAAATCTATTGCGTGTTATGATTTATTTACCTAATGAGCACGAGCACAATTGAAAGGAGATTGAAAAATGAAATTTGGAGTGTTATATTCCTACTGGGGAAATGAATGGAGATGCGATTATATCGAAACAGCTGGAAAGATTCAGAAAGCAGGTTTTGATATTATGGAAGTAGGGGCAGGACATCTGCTGGAGATGTCGGATTTACAGCTACTGGAACTGAAAAATACCTGTAGTGAACTGGGGCTGCAGATTACGGCGAATATAGGGCCGGCGAAGGAGAAAGATGTTGCTTCTAAAGATCCGTCAGTCCGGGAAGCCGGAATCTCTTATTTAACGGATATTATGAAAAATATGGTGAAGATAGGAGCGAAGAAAATTGTAGGAGTGATGTATACATATTGGCCTAATGATTTTTCGGACCTGAATAAAGATGAAATCTGGAGTAGAGGTGTTGAAAGTGTAGGAAAGATGGCTAAGACGGCAGAGGAACTGGGGATTGAGATGTGTCTGGAGGTAGTAAACCGATTTGAAACTCATATTCTCAACACCTGTGAAGAAGGAGTAAAATTCTGCAGGGAAGTCGGGTCACCTAACGTGAAGCTGCTGTTAGATACATTTCATATGAATATCGAAGAAGACAATATTGCAAAGGCTGTACGATGTGCCGGCAACTATATGGGAGAACTCCATGTAGGAGAAGGAAACCGTAAACTACCGGGACAGGGAGCACTTCCCTGGGGAGAAATCGGCAAGGCACTTCAGGAAATTGGATATGAGGGAAGTGTTGTAATGGAGCCATTTGTGAAGATGGGCGGACAGATAGGTAAGGATATCAAAGTATGGAGGGATCTGAGCAATGGGGCTGATGAAGAGAAGCTCAGCAGAGAGCTTGCGGATTCTCTGGCGTTTCTGAAAAGTAAGTTCTAAAAGAAAACGATATAAAAGGAGATTAAACGGATGGCAGATATATGGATTATGGGTGAGATGATTGTAGAGATTATGCGGATCGAAGAGGGGGTTTTGCTGGATCAGCCGGGTTTATTCAAAGGTCCGTTTCCAAGCGGGGCTCCGGCAATCTTCATTGATACGGCAGCAAGGCTGGGGCACAGCGCCGGGATAATCGGCGGAGTCGGAAAAGATGACTTTGGTAAAAATATTCTGAATCGTCTGAGAGGGGACGGAGTAGACTGTTCCTGTGTGATGGAAAGTGATACAGGGGCAACCGGAGTGGCATTTGTAACCTATTTTTCCGATGGTTCCAGGAAGTTCATTTTTCATATGGGCAACACTCCTGCAGCCGAAGCTAAAATGCCCGGCAGGGAAGTAATGAATGGTGTCAGATTTTTTCATGTTATGGGATGCTCTCTTCTTTCTAATAAGAATTTTGCCAAAGAGATTCTTGATACCATGAAACTTGCAAAAAGCTTAGGGGCAAAGATTTCTTTTGATCCCAATATCCGCAAGGAATTAATGCATGACCAGGAAGTATCAGGGATTGTGGGAGAAGTCATGGCTAATACAAATATTTTTTTACCGGGCGTGGATGAGCTTCTCCAGATTACAGGGAAAAGTACAGTGGAAACGGCAGTAGAAGCCTGCTTTGAAAACCCGGAACTGGAGATACTGGTGCTTAAAAACGGTTCCAGGGGATGCAGTATCCATACGAGGGAAGGAAAATCAGATATCTGTGCTTTTTCGATTGAACCGGTGGATGCAACTGGTGCCGGGGACTGTTTTGACGGAGCATTTATATGTGGTTTGCTGGAAGGCAGAGATTTAATTGAGGCTGCCCGGATGGCATCGGCCGCAGGAGCGTTGAATACAATGGCATTTGGTCCAATGGAAGGTAAGATCAGTCCGGATTCAGTAAAGGCGATGATGGAAGGGGTAAAGTAAGCAGGCAATTAGAACACACTGCGGAAAAGAGGAAGGAATGGAAAATAACGTAAAACTGGAATTAAGAAATATCTGTAAAAGCTTTCCCGGCGTCAAGGCACTGGATCACGTTAATATTTCATTGCGTAAGGGAACGGTACATGCCGTGATGGGAGAAAATGGCGCAGGAAAATCTACCCTGATGAAAATCATCAATGGTCTGTATCAAAGAGATTCCGGACAGATACTGCTGGATGGGAAAGAAGTGTTTTTTGCAAGCCCGCTGGAATCCTCGGCAGCGGGAATAGCAATGATTTATCAGGAATTAAATTTCTTTCCCGATCTTACCATTGAAGAGAATATTTTTATGGGAAAGCATCCCGGAAAGGCCGGAGTGGTTGATTGGAAGGAACTGCGCAATAATGTGAAATCTATTTTCCGGGAGAATGGTCTGGATTATGATCCGGGAATGAAAATTAAAGAGCTTTCCGTTTCTAATATTCAGATGCTTGAAATTGTAAAAGCAGTAGCATTTAAGGCGGAAGTAATTATCATGGATGAACCTACATCTTCCATCAGCAATCAGGAGGTGGAAGCTCTTTTTGAGACAATTAACCGTCTGCGCAGTCAGGGAATCAGTATTCTTTATATTTCGCACAAAATGGAAGAAATTTTCCGGATAGCAGATGATATAACGGTGATTCGGGATGGACAATCGATTATCACAGGTCCGGCAGCTGATTTTAACAATGACACCCTGATTGCCCATATGGTAGGAAGACCAATTTCCAATATCTATCCCAAAGAGGAGGTTCCCCTTGGAAAAGTAATCTTTGAAGTTCGGGATTTATCCAGCAAGAATACCTTTGAAAAGGTAAACCTCACCTTAAGAAAAGGGGAAATTATTGGAATGGCAGGACTCGTGGGAGCGGGGCGGACGGAAGTCGCAAGGGCGATATTTGGACTGGACCCATATGATTCAGGGGAAATTATTTTAAATGATAAGAAAGTAGAGATTAAAAATGTTTCTCAGGCTATTCGTAACAAAATACTGATGGTATCAGAAGACCGCAAGAAAGAAGGGGTGGTGGGAATCAGAAGTATTCGCGAAAATATTGCGCTTGCCAGTCTCCGGGTAAGGAAGGGCGGTTTTCTGAACCTTAAAAAAGAAATGGAAGAAGCAAAATCAATGTCTTCCATGCTGAACGTGAGAGGCGCCGGTATAGAAACTGATCTGGGATCTTTAAGCGGAGGAAATCAGCAGAAAGTAATACTGGCAAGATGGCTCATGCTGGATGGTGAAGTACTGATACTGGATGAACCGACCCGTGGAATTGACGTGGGGGCAAAGCTGGAGATATATAATATCATGATGAAGCTGGTGAAAGAAAAAGGACTCAGTATCATTATGATATCTTCTGAGCTGCCGGAATTAATCGGAATGTGTGACCGCATATATGTTATGAATAAGGGGTATGTGACGGGTGTCATTGGAAGAGCTGAGTGTTCCCAGGAAAGAATTATGAAATTAGCTACAAAAACCGGGGGAAAAGGAGAAACGGGTGAAAGAAAATTTAAGATGGAAAGGTAGCCACACTGTGATACTTTCACCTTTACTATTTTGTGGCAGTATTGCAGACAGGCCTGCAATATGCAAGGGGTATAAAAATGAAAAGTAATGTAAAAACGAGAATACAAAAATTTTCTACATTTTTAATTTTGATTGTGATGGTGGTGATCTGTTCCTTTTTGTCACCGAAATTCATGACATCAACAAATCTAATGAACATATTAAAGCAAGTGAGCATTGTAACAATTTTGTCTTTTGCCCAGGGTATGGTAATTATCAGCGGTGAAATAGATCTTTCCATCGGAAGCCTTGCGGGAATGGCTGGAACTTATGCATGTATCTTATATGTGGCTACCGGCAATCTGCTCCTGGCTGTTTTATTCGGACTTCTTCTGGGGGCTGTAGTTGGCGCTTTAAACGGGTTATTTGTAGCCCATTTTGGACTTCCTTCGTTTATCGTTACCCTGGCGATGCAGACGATAACCTTTGGCAGTATCTGTCTGTATACCGCTGGAAATAATGTCTATAAGATTGGTGATTTTAAGATTCTTGGTCAGGGTACCGTATTTGGTGTAATTCCAATTACCGTAGTATTTATGGCTGTTATGTGCCTGATCACCCATATTTTATTAAAATATACAAAGTTTGGAAGATACATATATGCAATTGGCGGAAATAAAGATGCAGCAAATGCAGCAGGTATTCAGGTTAGAAAAACAAAATGGGTCACCTTTATTATTTCAGGAGTTTTTGCAGCGATTGCCGGCATGATTTTAATGGGAAGATTAAATGCAGGAATTCCCAGTGAAGGAACAGGATATGAGACAGATGCCATAATGGCCACGGTTGTGGGAGGAACCAGTTTTGCCGGAGGTGTGGGTACGGCTTTTGGAACGCTGGTTGGTTCATTAATTATTGGAATATTAAATAATATTATGAATCTGTTAGGGGTAGAGTCTTATTCCCAGCAGATCATCAAAGGTTTTTTGATTATTATAGCGGTATTGTTTGATATTCGGTCAAAAAGAGGAAAACGGAAAATGAAGATTATGGAAACTACCTCTGAAATAGCTCAGAGTAGTAAATAAATATGAAATCAAGGAGGGTTTAAAATGAAAAGAAGAGTATTAAGCGTAATGTTAGCAGCGGTTATGATGGCGGCATTGTTTACAGGATGCAGCAGCGGCGGGGCAGAAGGAGCGGTAACGGAAAAAGAAGAAGCAAAAGAGACGGCAGAGACAGCAATGGAAGCAGTATCAAATGCTGCCAGTGATGCAAAGGGAGAGTTTGAAATTGCACTGCTTCCTACTGACATGTCAGCAACTTTTGCTGCCTGGCTGGCACAGGAACTTCAGATTGCAGTGAAACAATATCCCAATATGACCCTGACGATTCTGGATTCTAAGAATACATTATCTACCCAGCTGGCGAATCTGGAAAATTGTGTTACCCAGGGATATGATTATATTATTCTGCATCCATTGGAGCCCGATGCGGAAGCAGATCTGGTAGATCAGTATGTACAGGATGGAACACCGATTTTGATGGTTAACCAGAGCTACGGCGGTAGCCAGTACGCATCCAATGTAGATTGTGATCCCATAGAACAGGGGTCTATTGTAGCAGAAGTAGCAGCACAGAAAATCCCGCAAAATGGGAAAGTTGTAATCTTATTGGGACCATCCGGAAATTCTCATTCAATTGGAAGAAGAGAAGGTTTTCAAAAGACGTTGTTTGATGCAAGACCAGATATTGAGATTCTGGATGAGCAGATTGGAGACTGGGAAAAATCAAAGGGGATGAACTTTATGGAAGACTGGCTGCAGGCATATGATCAGATTGATGCAGTGGTTTCGATGAACGATGCCATGGCTCTTGGAGCCTTGGAAGCCGCGAAAGATGCGAAAAGGGCGGAAAATATGACCTTTTACGGTGTAGACGGATTGGCAGATGCAGTGTTGTCCATCAAAGATGGCGGGTTGACTGCTACCTGTGTCCAGAACGCAAAAGTAATGGCTGAAACTACATTTGGGATAATTGATAAAGTCCTTTCAGGCAAGGAAGAATTTGAAAAAACTTTAATTGAAGGACAGTTGATAGATGAGAAGAATGTAGATGAGTGGATTAAGATTCATACCGAAAACGGACAGATTAAATAGAACTGAAACTACTTATTAATGCAGTATCGCAGGCGGGACCTGGGATATGTAGGAGGTATAAAGATGAAAATAGCAACATTGACAAATCCGGAAGAAATTTTAATTACAGAAACGACCAAACCTGCAGCAAAAGAAAATGAGATTGTGATTAAGGTGGATTATATAGGAATCTGTGGTTCTGATATTCATGCCTATTATGGGAAGCATCCTTTTATTACATGCCCGATTACTTTAGGACATGAATTCGTAGGCAGGGTGGTGGAAACCGGGAAAGGGGTCAAAGGGGTACTGCCCGGAGAACTGGTCACGGCAATACCGCAGATTTTCTGTCACCAATGTGAGCCCTGCCGGAGCGGCAGATATAATATATGCGATACCCTGAAAGTAATAGGATGCCAGACTCCGGGAGCTGCGTGTGATTATTTTGCTTTTGATGCTTCTTTGGTGAAGAAAATACCAAAGGGAATGCCAAAAGAAATCGCAGCTACCATAGAACCTGCAGCAGTAGGTGTCCATGCGGTACATAGAGGTGCTGATGTTAAAGGAAAAAATGTAGTTGTAATGGGTGCTGGTACAATAGGGAATCTGACAGCGCAGGCAGCTCTTGCGGAAGGGGCTAAGCAGGTTCTGATTACGGATTTATCCGATTACCGGCTGGAGGTTGCCAGGGAATGTGGAATTTCGCAAATTGCAAATACGGGAAAAGTATCTGTGGAAATAGCAATGAAACAGGCATTCCAAGGGGACAAAGCAGATATATTTTTTGAATGCGTTGGCATTGGTGCTACCGTTAATCAGGCAATAGAACTGTCTAAAAAGGGACATGATATTGTTGTAGTGGGAGTATTTGGAAATCGACCGGAAATCAATATGAGTCTGGTGCAGGATAAAGAACTGCGGTTAATTGGGAGTCTGATGTACGTGGAAAAAGATTACGATCGAACGATTGATCTGATGAACAGAGGTATGATCCACACAAAGCCTCTAATTTCCAAAACTTTTGAATTAGCTGATTATGCAAAAGCTTTCCGGTATATCGAAGAACATAAAGACAGCAGCCTAAAGGTACTCATTCAGGTTTCTGAGTGATCATATTGGGGATCCGATAAGGAAGAGAGGTGTTTGAATGAGTCCTGAGATAAGTTATAATAATATGAATGAAGACTTTACATTGGATGGAAAGAATGCGGTTATTACCGGTGCTTCCAGTGGCATAGGGTTGGAGATCGCTAAGATGTTCGCCAGAAAAGGTGCAGATATAATTGCATTTGATCTGGAAGATTCCCCGGAGTTGAAGGAATATGTATCCGGACAGGGAAAAAGATTTCTGTCTTGTTCCGGTGATATTACAAGTAAAGAAGTGGTTCAAGAGACGGTGAATGAAGCTATAGGAACATTTGGTAAGATTGATATCCTTGTGAACTGCGCCGGCGTTGGCTATCTGGAATCCGCAGAGGAAAGTACGGAACATGTCTGGGATCTGACAATGGCAGTTAATTTAACAGGTGCTGTGCGTATGTCACTGACTGTTGGGAAAACAATGATAAGGAATGGCGGCGGAAGCATTATAAATATTGCTTCTCAGGCAGGAGTAGTGGCATTAGAACGTCATCTTGCATATGGAACCGCAAAGGCAGGTCTGATTCAGGCGACTAAGCAGCTTGCACTGGAATGGGGAAAATACAATGTGAGAGTGAATGCGATTTCCCCGACTATTATATTAACTCCTATGGGTTCCATGAATTGGAACAATGAGCAGGGAGATGCGTTTAAGCAGATGATTCCATCCAGACGTTTTGGTTATCCACGGGAAGTAGCAGCCTGTGCAGTTTATCTGGCAAGTGATGCCGCCAGTCTGTTTAATGGTGCCAATTTGATTCTGGATGGGGGATATACAATTGCTTAAACTATAATTAAAGAACTCTAAAATTACAAAAATAATGATAATTATAAATAATCAGACAGAATTAATTAGTTGAGAATATAAAACCAGTGCGAATGATAATCAGAAGAATCAGATCATGTGATGCTTCCGAATATCAACACTGGTTTTTTGTATATATTTTGTAAAAACATGAATAATTGTACTATAAATATCTTATGTTTAGCATGTACAAAAAGAAGAATTCATTGTATACTGATCTTCATGAGTATGAAAAAGGACAGGAGGGAAATGCATAAAATGAAGAAATTTTTAACGCTGACGACTGGCGGGACAATTGCATCTAAGGAGAGTGAGCATGGGCTGCTTCCGGCTCTGGGCGGCGATGAACTGCTTTCATATATACCGGATATCGAAGGACTCTGCACGGTAGATACTTTAGAGATCTGCAATATCGACAGCACCAATATGAACTATAGTTACTGGTGTAAACTGGTAAGCTGTATCCAGGAAAATTATGATCGTTATGATGGATTTTTGATTGCTCATGGAACAGATACTCTGGCATATACGGCAGCTGCCATGTCCTATATGATACAGAATTCAAAAAAGCCTGTGATTTTAACCGGGGCACAAAAGCCGATCTCTTTCGAATCAACAGATGCAATGATGAATCTTCGTGACAGTTTCCATTATATGCTTCAGGATGATACCAATGGTGTACAGGTAGTATTTGGACAGCGTGCAATTGCAGGAACCCGAGCTAAAAAAATAAATACGCTGAGCTATCAGGCTTTTTCAAGTATTAATTTTCCGGATATTGCAGTGATCCGCAATAGTCAGGTGATCCGTTACATTACCGCCCCCAGGGGAGGAAATGCTGTATTTGAATTAAACCTAAATCCCAAAGTATTTTTGCTGAAACTGACTCCCTGCAGCTCTCCGGAACTTATTGAAGAAATATACCGGCTGTATGATGTAATTATTATAGAAGGATTTGGTGTGGGAGGGATTCCGGATCAATTGCTGGATACTTTTTGTAAATGCCAGAACAGCTATAAGCCACAGGAGAAAGTGCTGGTAATTACAACCCAGGTTATGTCTGAGGGAAGCCATATTTCAGTCTATGAAGTAGGGAAACGACTGGAAGGAAAGATCCGCTATCTGGAAGCGAAGGACATGAATCTGGAGGCAGTTGTAACGAAATCAATGTGGATTATGGGCAAAAAGCCTGCGTCCTGGGAAGAAATAGAAACGTTATTTTACAGGACTATTAATTATGATATATTGGCAGGATCCGGAAGGTAGGCGCCAGAGCGTGTTTGAAAATTCATTCACCCATCTGCATGCCCGGCTTTGTGGCATATTTGCCCCGAATGCAGGTTACGTAGCCCGCTACGTGCTTTGCATCTTAGTACGTTAGTACGCTGAAATTAAATAAAGAATATTGGAGATGAATCCCCATGAATTTAATAGTTAAATATCTTAAAAATTACAAGAAAATGTTTTTATTAAACATTTTGTCTGTCTTTGGATTTGCACTGGTGGAACTTGGCATACCAACGATTGTAGCCAGGATGATTGACCAGGGAGTTTTGACAGGAGACAAGAATTACATTTTTAAAATGGGTGGCATTATACTGGTGATTTCCCTGTTAGGGGTTGCGGGTACCATACTGCTGGGATATTGCTGTGCTTATTTATCCACTGCCATTACCCGTGATATCCGTACAGAGATGTTCCGGAAGGTGCAGGGATTTTCACACAGTGAATATCACCAGTTTGGTGCAGCATCCCTGATCACAAGGACAAACAATGATGCATTCCAGATACAGATGTTTATGAATGTGCTGTTTCGTACAGCGCTTATGACACCGGTTATGATTTTTGTCAGCTTTAGTCTGGTACTGCGTACGTCACTGCCATTATCGCTGATCATTATTTCTACGGTCCCGGTCATTATAGTGGGTGTAATCGCAGTTGCTAAGATTTCTGAGCCGATCAGTGAAAATCAGCAGATGGCAATGGAGGCAATTAACCGTGTTTCCAAAGAAAATCTAAGCGGAATACGTGTGATCCGGGCATTTAATAACGATACACATGAGCAGCAGCGTTTTAATGAAGAAAACAATCAGTATATGAAATATTCCAAAAAGCTCTTTAAGCTGATGTCTATGACCCAGCCGACTTTCTTCCTGTTAATGAATATCGCAGGAATGGCTATTTTTGCAGTTGCAGCTAAAATGATTGACAAAGGAAATCTGGAAATCGGAATGCTGGTGGCATTTATGGATTACCTGTTTCATGCTATGTTTTCCGTTATGCTGTTTTGTCTAGTCTTCATGATGTATCCCAGGGCAAGAGTCAGTGCAAAACGTATTGAAAAAGTAATAAAGCAGGATGTAAAGGTGAAAAATCCGGAGAATGGAAAACAGATGGAGTGCGAGGTAGAGGAAATCAACTTTGATCATGTGACTTTTGTGTATCCGGACGGAGAGGAAGCAGTATTAAAAGATGTCTCATTTTCAGCTAAAAAGGGGGAAAAGGTTGCTTTTATTGGCAGTACCGGTTCTGGAAAAAGTACCCTTGTAAATCTGATACCCAGAGCATACGATGTGACTGCGGGCAGGATCACCATGAATGGCACAGACATTCGGGAATACGATCTGAAAAGTCTGCGTAATACGATCGGATTTATTCCACAAAAAGCAATGCTTTTCCGCGGTACGATTGCTGATAATATCCGCTTTGGAAACCCGGAAGCTACCATGGCGGAAGTGGAAAAGGCAGCAAGAACTGCTCAGGCTTATGAATTTATTATGGAAAAGGGAGGATTTTCCGAAAACATTACGGAAAATGCAACGAATGTATCGGGAGGACAAAAGCAAAGGCTTTCTATTGCCCGGGCATTAGCAAAAAGGCCAAGAATCTACATATTTGATGATTCATTTTCTGCACTGGATTTTAAAACCGATGCAAAATTGAGGGAGGATCTGAAAAAAGAAACCGGAAATGCAATTGTCCTTGTGGTGGCACAGCGTATTGCAAGTATTATGGATGCGGACAGGATTATTGTATTAAATGAAGGAAAAGTTGTTGGCAGGGGAACCCACAGACAGCTTTTAAAGGAATGCCCGATTTATCATGAAATAGCAGCTTCTCAGCTGAGTGAGGAGGAATTGGATCATGAGTAGTAATAAAAAAGGCAAGTTTATTAAAAATCTGAAGCAGATGAAAAGGTATATTGCTCCGTATAAATGGAAATTTATCGGTGCTGTACTGATGGTTATTGTATCGGTAGCTGCCATGACGGTGGCTCCCAGAGTAGAAGGTATGATCACCACACAGCTTTCAAAAGATGCAATGGATATTATGAAAAAGCTGCCGGATGCAGGTGTTCACTTTGAGATAGTAACTAAAATTCTGGTTCTGCTGGCTGTAATTTATCTGATTAAAACATTTTCTCAGATCATCAGTGTATATTTGCTGACCGATTCTATTCAGAATGCCATGCATGACCTGAGAAATGATGTTCAGGACAAGATACGCAGACTCCCGGTACGCTATTTTGATACGAATAGTTTTGGGGATGTTTTAAGCCGGATAACTAATGATATCGACACCGTATCCGGAGCATTGCAGCAGAGTTTTAGTCAGGTCATCAGCGGGGTTCTGACATTGATTCTGGCGATTACAATGATGTTCACCATACAGCCGGTAATGGCATGTATGGCAATCTGCATTATACCATTGGCACTTCTGGTTACCAGATTTATTGTAGGAAAAAGCCAGAAGCAGTTCCGGGCGCAGCAGGATTCCGTGGGAGAATTAAACGGTACGATTACAGAAATGTATACCGGTTTTCAGGAGATATTATTCTTCAATAAGCAGGAATCTTCGGTGGAAGAATTTGTAAATATAAATGAGGATCTGCGTAAACATGCATTTAAAGCACAATTTATGTCCTCTGTAATGTCACCGCTGATATCCCTGATTACTTATCTGACAATCGGCAGTGTTGCAGTAGTGGGATCTGTTTTTGCCATCAGTGGAGGCATTTCAATAGGTAATCTGCAGGCGTTCATTCGTTATATCTGGCAGATTAATGACCCATTGTCCCAGGTTTCCCAGCTTTCTTCCCAGATTCAGGCTGCGTTTGCAGCAATGGACCGTATATTTGAGATACTTGGTGAAGAAGAAGAGGTTAAAGAAGCAGATCCGGCTGTAGAGCTTCCGGATGTTCAGGGCAAGGTGGTATTTGATCATGTATATTTCGGATATGGGAAAAAGCCTGTTATCAAAGATTTTACGGTAGAGGTACATTCCGGACAGATGGTTGCCATCGTAGGTCCAACCGGTGCAGGAAAAACAACACTGATTAACCTGCTGATGCGCTTTTATGATGTAAACAAGGGCAGGATTTTAATCGATGGTGTAGATATCCGCCAGATGAAGCGCAGCAGCCTGCGTTCCATATTCGGCATGGTATTGCAGGATACCTGGCTCTTCTCCGGAAGTATTTTTGAAAATATTAAATATGGTAGACTGGATGCCAGAAAAGATGAAGTCATCGATGCAGCAAAAGCGGCAAATGTCCATCATTTTATCAAAACTCTGCCCGGGGGCTATAATATGGTCATCGATGAGGAAGGCGGAAACATTTCCCAGGGAGAGAAACAGCTTCTGACCATAGCCAGGGCAATTTTAAAAGATCCTGATATATTAATACTGGATGAGGCAACTTCTTCTGTGGATACCAGAATTGAAAAAATGCTGCAGGACGCAATGAAAAAGGTAATGGTAGGAAGAACCAGTTTCGTTATTGCACATCGTTTATCAACAATTAAAAATGCAGATTTGATTCTTGTCGTAAAAGATGGTAATATTGTAGAGCAGGGTACGCACAATTCTCTGTTGGAGAAAAAAGGTTTCTACGAACAGTTGTATCATTCTCAGTTTGCAGGGCAGCAGGCATAAACTAATTTAAATAATAGAAAGCTCTGGTAAGTTTTCTGTTATTTCGTTATGGAGGTAATGTAATGAAAAAATTCAAAGAATGGTTATCAGATAATTTAAGGTATTTCGTATTGGCGATTGCAGTAATTGCAGTGATTTGTATTTTATTTTTCGGTTATAAGCTGCTTGGGAATATGATGACAAACGGCGATGGCAGCAAAAAACAGACAGAAGAAACAAAGCCCGGCACAGAAAATGGAACTGAGAATAAGAAAGAAACAGAAAAGCAGCCAGATACACAAAAGCAGACACAGAAATCAGAAACCAATAAATCAACAGAAAAAACAACGGAGAAAACAACAGAGAAATCAACAGAAACTCCCGGGGAATCTACAAAATCATCGGAGTCAGTAAACGGTGGGGGATCCACAAATGCCGGGGCTCAGGCTAATGCACAGACGAATGCACAGACGGAAGCAACAGATGCGGCAACAGCACAGACGCAGGCACCGCAGACAGATGCACCACCTCAGACAGAAGCTACAGAGGCACCCGTACCCCAGACAATTTACATGAATGCAGCAGCTTACATACGTGAAGCACCAAGTTATGACGGAGCCATCCTGGATACACTGCAGGCAGGACAGGCAGTTACATTTTTAGAAGATGTAGGCGGATGGTATAAAGTAGAAGCAAACGGACTTGTTGGTTATGTAGGAGCCAGATTTTTTAACTAAGAAAGACAGCAGCTAAAGAAAAGGCAGGGAACAGCGCAAATAATCTGTTCCCTGCCTTTCTATGCATTGAATACTGTGCTAATCAGGCAATCCAGTTAATTCTTATATAATTATCAAGTATATTTGAAATGATAAAAGAACTGATAAGTGCCATAAAAAACAAAAAGATAAAGTTTTTATAGCCTTCATCACGGCTTCTTCGCAGACGCATAAGCAGCTTGATAAAACAGAGGAGAGATATAAAAACGGAAAGAATCGCAGGAACGTAGAGAAGGGAAGGATTACCTGTTGCTGTGACAAGCGCAGTTCCGGTATTCAATTCATCAATTCTTACTGACTGCCCGACAAAGACAGGAAGCAAAAGAGAAGCACCCCATGCTATAATTCTCAGACAGGAATTACAAAGAGCCAGTGCCAGAATGATCATTTTGGTAAAAGGGTTTTTAAAACGGATTTTGCAAAACAGTAAGGTGAATATGACTGCCAGCGTAAGTGTCAGCAGAACACTAAAATCCATAAGTGTCTTAATATCCAGATCCAGATTCATGCGGAAACCGGAATCTCTGGGGTAGAGATACACATTGCCAATTCGTCTGAAACCTGTACTTACAGACTGACCAAGCCGTGCCATGCTAAAACCGTGAATACATTCATGGAGAAATGTAGATAGTAGAAAAATAATATTGCAAATGGCAAACCATATGTATTTTCTCTTTGACATGGATTTCACCTCCTTTTTTCGTTACTGTTATTTTACATCTGCCATAGAATAGAAGCAAGTTATATTTCTGTTACAAGTTTATGGGAAAAATTAAAAAAGTTTGAAGATATATATGGAAAAATGATTAATTTTGTTGAAATATACCTACAATTTTGTTAAACTGATTTTAACTCTGTTCTTTTAAGCAGAGGGTAAGACAATCTTAATTGGAGGGCAAAATGGAGAAAAAAGGACAATGGGCATCTAGCCTGGGTTTTATCCTGGCAACTGCGGGAGCAGCGGTTGGGCTAGGAAATCTGTGGAAATTCCCGTATTTGATGGGAAAGAACGGTGGATTTCAGTTTTTAATTACGTATTTAGTTTTTATAGCGGTATTAGGGCTTCCGGTTATGATTACGGAGATGAGTATTGGAAGAATGACAGGAAAAGGTCCGGTTCAGGCATATGAGAATTTAAATCCCAAATCAAAAATCATTGGTATTATGGGGATTTTATGTGCGTTTATTATATTATCTTACTACAGTGTTATCGGTGGCTGGATCTTAAAATATATTGCAAGTTATGTTACAAGCATGAATGCACCGGCAGATTTCGCAGCTTATATCGCAGAGCCGGCATCACCTGTAATCTGGCATCTGGTATTTATGGCATGTACAGGATTTGTGTGTTACAGAGGAACAAAAGGGATAGAGAAAGCATCGCGGTTTATGATGCCGGCACTGTTAATTTTGCTGGTCATCATTGTTATACGTTCCCTGACACTTCCGGGGGCTAAACAAGGTGTGGATTTCGTTTTTAAATTGAACGGAGGATTTGACCTGAAATCTGTACCGGCTGCGCTGGGACAGGTATTTTACTCACTGAGTTTGTGTATGGGAATCACGATCACTTATGGCAGTTATTTGAACAGAAAAGAAAATATACCGAAAAATGCCCTTATTGTAGCAGGTCTTGACACCTTTGTTGCAATCTTAGCGGGGCTGGCAATCTTTCCGGCAGTATTTGCATTTGGGCTGGAGCCGGCACAGGGACCGAGCCTTACATTCGGAACGCTTCCGAAAGTATTTGAAAGTATGTCCGGCGGCTGGATTTTTGCGTTGCTGTTTTTTGGATTGATGTTTTTTGCAGCATTAACTTCCGCTATAGCACTTCTGGAATGTGTGGTATCTTCCGTGTTGGATCACTTTAAGTGCAAAAGGAGAACGGCTGTGTTTTTCGTGGCATTGGGTGTATTTCTGTTAGGAATCCCAAGTGCCTTATCATTCGGGGTACTGGGTGACGTCACCATATTGAATTATTCTGTATTTGATTTTATGGGTATGCTGACGGATAATATTCTGATGCCGATAGGCGGAATTCTCATGTGTATCTTCGTTGGATGGATATGGGGACCAAAGCGCATTTTGCAGCATGTGGAATCAGACGGGATTTCTTTCAAACTGAAAAAGGCATGGCTGATCTGCATTCGATTTATTACACCGATTCTGGTAGTGATTGTTACCGTTATGGGATTCATGGATGTTTACCGTACGATTATGAAATAGCTGATATAAAATCAGTCGGGTTTAGAAACTATAGCTTTACTCCCTTAACTATTTGTGGTATTCTTATCAAAGATAAAGAAGGATGTGTATTTCATTGAGCTTACAAAAGGATTTGAAAAAAACTAAATATTATTTTCGGAATATAAGCAGGTTTAGCAGGTTACTTAGTAACCTGCTTTTTTTGTGCTTTACTGTAGTAATATAACAGAATCCTTTATAAATGTAGTTTATTGCTTTTAAGATATAAATGTCAGTCTTTAAAGGATATTTAGGTAAAATGAATTAATAAAAATCAAGAAACAAGAGAAGAAAAGAATTTTAGAAAGAGGGGATCTTATGTTATCGCAGTTATCAAAAATGAAAAATGTTCTCTATGTATTTTTAGGGAATACGATTTATGCACTTGGAATCACCATATTTATTCTTCCAAATCAAATGATTACGGGGGGCACCACGGGGCTGGCATTATCTTTTCATCATTATTTTCAAATTCCGATATCAGCATTTGTATTTTGTTTTAATGCCGTTATGTTTATTGTGGGAGCCTGTATCCTGGGCAGGCGTTTCGCGCTTACGACGCTGATCAGTACCTTTTACTATCCGATTATTCTGGGTGTGTTTCAGAAAATCCCCATATTAGGGCAGGTCACCAATGACCGGATGTTATCCACCATCTGCGGTGGAATTATGATCGGTTTTGCAATCGGAATTGTGATTCGTGCAGGGGCTTCCACCGGAGGTATGGATATCCCGCCTCTGGTACTGAATAAGAAATTCGGGCTGCCGGTTTCGGCAATGCTCTATGTTTTTGATTTTACGATTCTGATACTGCAGATGCTGTTTTCGGATTCGGAACAGATTGTATATGGAATTCTCCTTGTACTGATCTATTCGGTAGTTCTGGATAAAATCCTTTTTATGGGAACCTCTCAGACCCAGGTGAAAATTATAAGCGAAAAATATGAGGAGATCAACCGGGAGATATTAAAACGCCTGGATCGGGGAACCACCTTTATCCATGCACAGACTGGATATATGCAAAATGAACAGCCGATAATTCTGACTGTTATTTCAAACCGGGAACTGGTGAAGCTGAATCAACTGGTTATGGAGGAAGATCCCAAAGCATTTATGGTGATCAGCCATGTAAATGAAGTACGGGGAAGAGGCTTTTCCGCTAAAAAAATTTATAAATAATGAAATCTACCTTGACAGCTGCGTTTAAAGTGCTATAATAGCCTCAATATAAGAAAAGCTATGAAGGAAACAGTAACTGTCAGGAAGCAGTCAGAGAGAGAAACAGATTGGTGGAAGTTTCTCATGTGAAATGTCAGCGAAGACCATTCCCGAGCAGCGGTGCGAAGTCGAGAGAATAAGCATTGCCGTATGCCTGCGTTAAAGGCTTGGATTTGTTAGAATCTGAAAGAGAAAAATTAAGGTGGAACCGTGCATTCTGATTAGTATGCACCCTTAAACGTGTTGGCAGTTATACTGCTGTACGTTTGAGGGTGCTTTTCTTATGTTACTGCAATTTGGCCAAATTGTTATAGGATTTTCAGCAGAAGTTTATTCCCTATCATAAAAAGGTAAAGGAGCATGGAGCAGATGAAAGAAAAAATTGATAAGAGTGTGTTTTATCATACAACGGCACATATTTTAGCACAGGCAGTGAAACGGTTGTTTCCGGAGACAAAACTGGCAATCGGTTCTGCAATTGAAAATGGATTTTATTATGATTTTGACTGTAAGATCCCTTTGACAGGAGAAGACCTGGATAAGATTGAAAAAGAAATGAGAAATATCGCAGAGGAAGGTTATGAGATAGAATCCTTGGAATTATCCAGAGAAGAAGCGATTTCTTTTATGAAGGAAAAGGAGGAACCTTACAAACTGGAACTGATGAATGACATGCCGGCAGAAGAGAAATTTCGTTTTTACCGGCAGGGTGAGTTTTGTGATTTGTGCAAAGGGCCTCATTTAAAGAATACAAAATGTGTTGGTGCAGTGAAGCTGACGGCACTTGCAGGAGCTTATTGGAGAGGCTGTGAGAAAAACAAAATGCTTACCAGAATCTATGGTATTTCTTTTGAAAAACCATCTCAGCTAAAAGCATATCTGCTGCAGATGGAGGAAGCAAAGAAAAGAGACCACAGAAAGCTCGGGAAAGAACTGGGGCTGTTTACCATGATGGATGAAGGACCTGGATTCCCGTTCTTCCTGCCAAAGGGAATGGTGCTTAAAAATCAGTTAATTGAGTATTGGAGAAGAATTCATCAAAGGGAAGGCTATGTAGAAATTTCCACTCCTGTCATGTTGAACCGGAAACTCTGGGAGACATCCGGGCATTGGGATCATTACAAAGAAAATATGTACACGACTTCTATTGATGGAGAAGATTTTGCCATCAAGCCAATGAACTGTCCGGGTGGGATGCTGGTCTACCAGTCAGAGCCGCATTCATACAGGGAGCTGCCCATGCGCATTGGGGAATTGGGCGTAGTACACCGTCATGAAAAATCAGGTTCCCTTCATGGATTGATGCGGGTGCGCAGTTTTACGCAGGATGATGCCCATATTTTTATGACAAAAGAACAGATCACGGAGGAAATAAAAGGTGTTGTCCGATTAATTGATGAAGTGTACCAGAAGTTTGGATTTACGTATCATGTGGAATTATCTACAAAACCGGAAAACAGCATCGGAAGTGATGAGGATTGGAATTTGGCTACAAACGGCCTTAAGAATGCTTTAAATGAACTTGGTATGTCCTACGATGTAAATGAAGGGGATGGAGCTTTTTATGGACCGAAGATCGATTTTCATTTAAGGGATTCCATTGGCAGGACATGGCAGTGCGGAACAATACAGCTTGATTTCCAGCTGCCCCTTCGATTTGGAGCAGAATATATCGGGGCAGACAGAGAAAAGCACCGGCCGATCATGATTCACCGGGTAGTATTTGGCTCTATTGAGCGTTTTATCGGAATCCTGATTGAGCATTATGCAGGAAAATTTCCGGTATGGCTTGCACCGGTTCAGGTCAAGATATTACCGGTATCGGAAAAGTCCAACGCATATGCCATGAAAATCACAGAACAGTTAAAAATAGCAGGTATTCGTTGCGAGATGGACCAAAGAGATGAAAAAGTAGGATATAAAATCAGAGAGGCCCAGTTGGAAAAAGTGCCTTATATGCTGATACTGGGCCGGAAGGAAGAAGAAGAAGGCACAATTTCACTGCGTGGCCGTGACAGCCAGAGCACCGGTCAGATGTCTTTGGATGCATTTATAGAATTCATCCAAAAAGAAATCGCATGTTGATTGCCGGTATCTTTTCTTGTGACAAGTTCTTTTCGGATTTGTCCCGGGGTACATCCGTAGATATCATAAAACATTTTACGGAAAAGTTTATAATTGGTAAATCCATGCATTTCCAGGAGAGTAAGCAGAGGTGTATCCGTGCTGCCGAGGTCCTGATAAATACAGTTGAATCGATATTGATTTAAGTATTCCACAAAGGTGATGCCAATGTGCTTTTTGAAGAAACGGCAAAAATATTCCGGAGTAAATCCGGCATAGGCAGAAATCTCGTTTAAGAGTATTTTTTCATTGTAATGCTCTTTCACATAATCCAGGATTGGTTTCAAACGTTCCAGATTCCGGGTGTCTTTTTCCATTGTTTCAGGATCAATCGGCACCTGGAAATTATGGTAGAGAAGATAAAGCATCTCAAACAGCAGGCTGGTGAATTTCAAATGGGAACCCAGAGGTTTCACATCAAACAGAACCAGCATCTGCTGTATAATTTCTTTGATTTGGCGCAGCTTCGTCTGGATAATTGGATTTACTGCGGGATCGTTGATTTCAAATCGAATCGTATCAATATCCGGAATATAGTTTTTGAGCATAGGGTATGGAATCTGGAGAAGGATATAGTCACAGTAACTAAGGCATCTGGTGCTGTGTAAATCCCGTGGATTTACCAGGATAAAGTCATCCTTTTTAAGTATAAAAGTCTGATTCTTAATGATCGTTTCCAGACATCCGTCTTTCATATAAAGTATCTCAATACTTTCATGCCAGTGACCTGGAATGTACATTTTAGAAATCAGAATACGCTCGAAATTCACATGAAGATCTGAAACCAAACGGGTTTGCTCATAGTAATAATTATCCATGGTAAAAATGATGCCTTTCTTTAATAGAAGTAATCGTCGTGTTTGTATTAAGAATAGCATAGGAGAGAAGAGGGGTCAAGAAATACGCACTTCAAATTAAACTGGTTTTATAAGCAGAGTCCCGGAGATTGCAGCAGGATGTACGCTGTTGGCAGTAATATTATATGTTATGCTGAGTATAAATAACAGAGCCAACACAAACCAGATTTTCTATAGTAGTATCCTGATAATATAATTTTGGAATGATGATTTTTTCTCCCTTGAGTTCTGCCAGGTCAACATAAAGTGTTTCGTCCGGCTGAATTTCTTTTTGGATGGTTTCCGCTGACGTTTTCAGTGTCAGATAATAAGAATCGGAAGCGGAGTGATAATATCCGGGTTTGTCTGTAGGAACGATTGAAAATGCTATGGAGTTGCTATTCTCATCCATATTACTTTGCAGTACAGGTCCTTTAGAAATACAGGTCTTCTGGGAATGAACGGCATCAGCAAGTTCCTGGGAGGTATTCCCATCTTTCCTGCCGGGTATAAAGGTGGCAAACTGTCCGCCCATGTCCCATTTTCCATGGAGATCCATGCCACAGGTCATAGCTAACCGGTGTCCGTACAGAACCAGGGATTCCCACCACAGCAGTCCCCGTTCATTCACTTCGTGCAGCGGTTCCGGATTATTAAAGATTTCAATAAAATCCAGAGAAGAAAAGTCCGTAATTTTCATGTCAAAGCGGCATCCTCTGGCAAATGGGTGTCCATAGGAGAAGGGATGTGCAACCCCCGTCAGAGCCCCTTTATCTTTGGCAGCCTCAAACAGCAATTCCGGTTTATGAAGATTGATATTCTCCCAGGGGACATATTCGTGAAGGTTCAGGCAGAGAATGTGCCCATAATAGGTGGTATATTCCATTCCGTAAATGCAATCGATGGGATATCCCCTATCTTCTAACAGCCTGCGGATTTTGCCATGTCCGGAAATGGTATTATGATCGGTAATTGCAAAAGCATTGGCTTTGTCCTTTACCATCAGGTCAATCAGTTCTTCACAGGTAATGCTGCTGTCAGATTCCGTGGTATGATTGTGCAGTTCTAAACGTTTGTACATGTTGTGTTCCTCCCTCCTGCAAATACGGATAATTCATAATGTGTATCGTTTCGTATTACATTAAACACCAGCAGAGTCACTTTTAAAACACCTTCAAAGCAGGGCATGGCAATGCAGCCTTCTGTCGCTGTCAGCGGGGTAAAGTGCATATGGCGAGTGGTAAGCTGGCGGTGTACGCATCCGATAAATGTATCATTTAATGTAGCAAGCGTATGTATTTCCGTTTTCATATCATTTTTGATTACCCTTATAATTTCTTCTTCAGAAGAAGCAGTAATGCCATATTCCTTTTCCACAAGAGATTTCATTTCCTCTTTTAATTCATCCGTGATATCGGTATAGTGTTGTTTGTCAAAGGTAAATTCAATATCCAGTTCATCGTAAGTTTTATCCAGGCAGACCGTATATGAAATCTGTCCAACAAAGCCTTCATTCAGCGTACCCGAAACATGATATAATTCCTTCATAAGTACCTCCGGTTGTGTATTTTGATAAACTATACTACATTTAAATATCAGTTACAAGTGGAAAAAACTATAATTATGAATGGATATAATGTGAAAATAATGTGGAAAATAGAAGATTTTATGATATACTGTTAACTAGTTATTTAAAGTTGAAAGAAAATATCTAAGAGAAAGGATGCCACGCTGCAGATCTTTCAGCTTTTGTAAGGTAGTGGCTGTATTGCAGGCAAACCTGTGATATACAATGGGAATTATTATGATAGTTGGAGTGCCAAAAGAGATTAAAAATAATGAAAATCGAGTTTCAATTACGCCGGCAGGTGCATATACGCTGGTGAATGCGGGACATCAGGTGATCGTGGAGACAAAGGCAGGAGAAGGAAGCGGATTTATGGATGAGGAATACATAAGTGCGGGAGCCGAACTTGCAGCAAATGCCGCAGATGTATTTGCAAAAGCGAATATGATTGTAAAGGTAAAGGAATATGTGGAGTCAGAATATCAATATTTAAGAGAAGACCAGTTGGTATTTACCTATCTGCATATAGCAAATGATGCCTCTCTGGCAGATGCATTACTGGAATCCAAAACCACAGGGATAGCTTATGAAACCATCCGCGGCAAAAACGGAGGACTTCCGCTGCTGGCTCCTATGAGTGAGGTTGCAGGCAGAATGTCCGTACAGGTTGGAGCTTATATGCTTCAGAATTATAATGGAGGAAGCGGGGTCCTTCTCGGTGGAGTTCCCGGAGTTATGCCTGGAAAGGTAGTTGTTGTAGGCGGCGGAGTTGTAGGGTTAAATGCTGCGAAAGTAGCCACAGGCATGGGAGCAGATGTCACTGTATTTGATATCAATGCTGAAAGAATGGCATATATTGATGACATTAGCGGAGGCAGAATCCATACCCAGTTTAATAATCCTTATAACTTAAAAGAAGCAGTAAAAGATGCTGATCTGGTAATCGGAGCGGTATTAATACCGGGTGCAAAAGCGCCGAAAGTGGTAACAGAGGATATGGTTAAGGAAATGAAAAAAGGCAGTGTCATTGTAGATGTTGCAATTGATCAGGGCGGCTGTGTGGAAACTTCGACCAAGATTACAACGCATGACAATCCGTGTTTTGAAAAGCATGGCGTAATACATTATTCCGTTGCAAATATGCCGGGTGCGGTCTCCAGAACCTCTACCATTGCCCTTTCAAGCAGTACCCTTCCTTATGTCTTAAAGCTGGCGGATAAAGGTGTGGATGCGTTAAGGGAAGATGCTGATTTTATGGCCGGTCTTAACACGTATAAGGGCAAGGTTACCTTCAAAGGTGTTGCAGATGCTCTTGGCAGAGAATATACAGACCCAAAGGCTGCTTTGCAGGAAGCATAACGGTTAAGTGTGTTCGACATCAAGAGAACGTCTTTTTAAAAAAAGTCAATATTGACCTATAAAGAAGCCAGAATCTCTCTTTTTTTGACTTATAAAATGTAATATAATACGTTCATACAGGCAATATCCAGCAGATAATTTTTAATCAGGAGGATTGATTATGAACGTAAAAGAATTAATAGGTCAGATGACAGTAGAAGAAAAAGCCGGGTTATGTTCCGGTCAGGATTTTTGGCATACAAAGGCGGTAGAGCGTCTGGGAATCCCGGCAATTATGGTAAGCGACGGACCTCACGGACTGCGCAAACAGGATCAGGAAGCAGACCATCTTGGAATCAATGACAGCATCAAGGCAGTTTGTTTTCCTGCTGGCTGTGCATTGGCAGCTTCCTTTGACCGCCAGATGACAACCAGGCTGGGAGAAGCCCTGGGAGAAGAGTGTCAGGCAGAAAACGTTGCAGTAATTTTAGGGCCGGCAGTGAACATCAAACGTTCCCCGCTGTGCGGAAGAAATTTTGAATACTACTCAGAAGATCCTTATCTGGCATCTGAAATTGCAGCAAGCCATATCAAAGGAGTCCAGAGCAAAAATGTAGGAACCAGCATCAAGCATTTTCTGGCTAATAACCAGGAACACCGAAGAATGTCTTCCAGCTCTGAGATGGATGAACGTACTGCGAGGGAAATCTATCTGGCTGCATTTGAAGGAGCAGTAAAGCAGTCTAAGCCGTGGACTGTGATGTGTTCTTATAACCGGATTAACGGTACATATGCATGTGAAAATAAAAAATACCTCACGGATATCCTGAGAGATGAATGGGGATTTGACGGCTTCGTAGTCAGTGACTGGGGCGCTGTAAATGACAGAGTTGACAGTCTGAAGGCTGGATTGGAACTGGAAATGCCATCTTCCTTTGGTATTAATGATAAAAAAATTGCAGAGGCAGTAAAAGCAGGTACACTTTCAGAAGAATGCCTGGATGAAGCGGTGGAGAGAGTTTTAAATATTGTATATAAATTTGTTGAGAACCGTAACGAAAACGCGGTATTCGATAAAGAAGCAGACCATAAGCTTTCAAAGGAAATAGCAGCAGAATGCATGGTTCTTTTAAAAAATGACCAGATTCTTCCATTGGATGAGAAGGCAAATACCGTATTTATCGGTGCATTTGCCAAAAAACCAAGATATCAGGGTGGAGGAAGTTCTCATATAAATTCATTTAAGGTGGAATCTGCGCTGGATGCAGCAGCAGGAATGGAGCATATAACATATTCACCGGGATTTATAACAGAAAAAGATGTGATAGATGAAGCGCTGATAAAGAGTGCGGTAGAAGCAGCGAAAAAAGCAGAGACAGCGGTTGTATTTGCCGGCTTGCCGGATTCCTTTGAATCCGAAGGATTTGACCGCAAGCACATGAGACTTCCGGACTGCCAGAATGAGCTGATCCGTCAGGTAGTAGCTGTGAATAAAAATACCGTGGTTGTACTTCATAATGGATCTCCGGTAGAAATGCCATGGATTCAGGATGTGAAAGCCGTATTAGAAGCTTACCTGGGCGGCCAGGCAGTAGGCGCTGCAACCGTGGATATTCTGTTCGGAAAAGCAAATCCCTGCGGAAGACTTGCGGAAACATTTCCCATTCGCTTAGAGGATAATCCTTCTTATCTGTACTATCTGGGAGAAGGCGACAAGGTAGAGTACAGAGAGGGGGTATTTGTAGGATACCGCTATTATGATAAGAAAAAGATGGATGTTCTCTTCCCATTTGGTCATGGACTGAGTTATACCAGCTTTGTATACAGTAATCTGGTGCTGGATAAGGAGAATATGAAGGATACCGAGACCCTCAGAGTTACGGTAGATGTAACAAATGCAGGAACAATCAAAGGCAAAGAAGTTGTTCAGTTGTATGTGGCTCCGTTAAATGGCAGTATCATCCGTCCGGTCCGGGAATTAAAAGGATTTGATAAAATTGAATTAAATCCGGGCGAAACGAAGACAGTCAGCTTTGAACTTGAAAAACGTGCATTTGCTTACTTTGATATGGAAGCAGGAGACTGGAAAGTAGAAAATGCAGACTATGAGATCCAGATTGGAAAATCATCCCGGGATATCGTTGCTGCAGCATCTGTTCATGTGGAAAGCACAAGTAAAAAAACCAGATCATATAATCGTAATACGACCTTTGGTGATTTAATGAAGGATGAAAAAGCGATGGAGATTGCAGGATATCTTCTGAAAGAAGTGGCAGTTTTAGGGGATGCAGCAGATGATGCACTGGGTGAAAGTACGACGGCCATGAATGAAGCGATGATGATGTATATGCCAATCCGCGGAGTAATTACTTTTGCACAGGGTAAAGTAAGTGAAGAAGAACTGGATGCATTGTTAGAGAAAATCAATCAGATCACCGAATAGATCCAATTTGAAAATCATACGTGAACAGAGACACAAGTTCTGATTCATGCATTGTTTAGAAAGTAAATAGCACAAGGCCATTCACATTTATGCTGTGAATGGCCCTGTTTTTTATTCGTAACCCTGAAAAATTTTGGCGATAGGGGAATCTTCCGAGAGAATCACGGTTTTGTCATCTCCGGTCATGGAAGCTTTTAAAGCATCCAGGCTTCTTACATATGAGTAAAAATCTGTTTTCCCTTCATCTGCATAAGCGGCTGACAGAATTTTCATATATTCAGCTTCGCCTTCTGCTATGAGGATTTCTGCCTGCTTTTCTGCTTCGGATATCTTAATGGCAATTTCTTTATCAGTTGTGTTTCTGATAACCTTAGCTTCTGATTTTCCTTCTGCTGTATAAGTGGCGGCTATGTTGTTACGCTCTGAGATCATACGTTCAAATACAGCTTCCTTGTTATCGTTGGGCAGATCCAGCTGCTTCGTTTCGAAAACCAGAAGTTCGATACCATACTGTTCCATATTATTACCGATATTTTTCATAACGTTTGTAGAAAGTACACCGTCACGGCTGGTAATTACCTCATCCTGGGTCATACTGCTGATTACATTTTTCGTTGCGTTATAAACGGCAGTGTTAATTCTGTTTTCCGCATTAGTCTGGGAAGAGTTTAAGGTTTGTGCAAATTTTAAAGGATCTACAATTTTCCATAAGACATAACTGTCGCTGATCATAGTTTTTTTATCTTTAGTGATTACATCAGACGGTACTAAATCAGAGAGCAGAGTTTCTTTTGGCAAAGTATCTGCAGTCTGTATAAAAGGAATCTTTAAATGGATTCCGGGGTCAGCAATTACACGGCTGACCTTACCGAACTGGCGTACCAGCTTATATTCATTTTGTCTGGAAATCACCACGGAAGAAGCCAGTGTAACCACAACAACTACCGCAGCAAAACAACCTATAACAACTTTTTTCTTCATAATTCTAGTCCTCCTTATTGTGCATCCGTTTGTGGCGTTTCCGGGTTTGTAGTTTCGGCAGTTGGATTTTCGGCGTTATTGGTCTTGTTTTCCTTTGGAGCATCACTCTCTTGGGTATCGTCTTTTTCTGGTTTCTGCCCATTAGCTGCTGATGTATCGTTTTCTGTAAATGGTGCTAAAGGCAGTACCTTCTGGACGCCGTTACCGCTGTCAATTACTATTTTCAATCCCGGAAGTACACTTTCCATTGTTTCGTAGAACATACGCTGTTTTGTTACAACAGGATTTTTCTGATATTCTTCATACATGGCTTTGAATCTGGATGTCTGTGCAGTTGCTTCGTTAATTCTGGTCTGTTTCTGGGCTTGTGCATCTTTGATAATCTGGTCTACTTTTGCATCAGCTTCCGGTGTTTTTTCATTCCGGTATTTGTTGGCATTATTGATTGCGGTTTCTTTTCCCTGCTTTGCAGTTTCCACAGCTTTAAACGCCTGCATCACTTCCTGGGTAGGGGGAGCGGAGTCCTGTATGGTAATATTCACCAGCTGGAGACCGAGGTTCTGTTCCTCAATTTTGGTTATGATCATTTCTTTGATCTTAGCCTGAATTTCGCTTTTCCCGGTAGTTAATACATCATCTACTTTATAGCTTCCGATCACAGTACGGATACAGCTTTGGGAGATACTTTTTAAGATATCCTCCGGACGCTGAGAAGCATATAAATACTGGACCGGTTCTGCAATACGGTATTCCACGAAAAAGTCTACATTAATAAAGTTATAATCAGAAGTTATCATAATGCCTTCGGTATCTACAGTCTGGTTATTTTCAATCGTATAGCCGATCGGAAAACCCTGAATTGTGGTATTTACTTTTTTTACCTGCTGAATTCCAGGAATTTTAAAATGAAGACCAGTCTCAGTGACAGCTTTGGGTTTTCCAAGGGTGGTAAGTACAGCCTGCTCCTGTTCCTGAATCTGATAAAAGGATCCGGATACAATGAAGACGGCTGCCACACCCGCTGCGACGATGATAACTACTTTTTTTACACCTTTGGCTGTTTTCTTAACGTTTTTCTGGAAATTCTTTTTTGATTCATTAAATATGTTATTGTTCATGTTCGGGTTCCACATACAAATCCTCCTCGTAATTGTCCGGCAGATAAATAACTTCCATGGCAGAAATTTATGTGCCGTTCCCTCTAAGAGTATGCCTTATAAATGATCATTTTTAAGACAAACTCAAGTTACAAAAGAAAAAGGTATTAAAAAAAGACTTTTACCCCAGACTGACTGCTGGAATAAAAGTCTTGCTAATTACTTACATGACGCGGATATCGCTATCGTTCTGACGCCTTCATGTACCATCTGATTTATAATTACGATGGTAGCTACTCCCTTTTCTTTGTCAAAAGATTATCACAAATTGTCGAAAAAAGCAAGTACTTTTTTACAATTTCAGATTATTATGCCATTTAGCAGGTAGCGCCGCCTACCAGATGTAGTTTGGCATCCAGAATTTCCTGTTTACGTTCTAACAGATCGTTTGCCAAAAGCTGTGATTCTGCATTTTCAAAGCCCAAACGTTCTATTGTTGTGGAGAAACGTTCACCTGTTTTTCCCTGTTCACGGAAAAGGAGGATTGCTTTTTCAATAACATCCAGTGCTTCTTCTTTGGAAGTAAATACTTTATTTAATGCTTTGCCTATAGCAATACGTTTTCCCCATCTGCCTCCGATATAGATTTTAAATCCTGGTACACCTTCTTCAATGGCATCAAAGCGGCATTTTCCGATACAGCGGCCACAGTTATTGCAGGCTTCTTCATCAATTTCCAAGATGCCGTCAACTACTTTGGCAGCACCCACCGGACAGGCTGTTTCTACGGAACATTTTTTACATCCGTTGCAGCAGTCTTCTTCGAAGACAGGAGTCATCTGACCGATGATTCCGATATCGTTCAGATCCGGTTTTACACAGTTATTGGGACATCCCCCAACGGCAATTTTAAATTTGTGCGGCAGTTTTACCGTATTGTAGCCCACATAGAAGCGCTCATGAATTTCTTCGGAGATTGCAAAGGCATCTAACAGGCCGTATTGACAGGTGGTTCCTTTACAGGCTACTACCGGACGTACTTTAGATCCGGTGCCGCCGGTTACTAAGCCGAATTTGGAAAGATAGGTACGAAAGTCTTCGATTTTATCAAAGGGAATGCCCTGTACTTCTATGGTAAGTCTGGTGGTCAGGGTTACTACCCCGTTTCCATATAGATTTGCGGCTTCCGAGATACACTGCATTTGCTGCGCTGAAATTTTACCGTTTATCGTAATGATTCTGCCGGAAAAATTATCCGTTCCTTTGTTGCTTAAAAATCCTAAAGCTTTTACTCTTTTTTCTTCTTCTGGGCTGATTGTTAAAGTTGCCATTTCTTTCCTCCTGAGTTATGTAATTATATTTGTTTGTTCTGAGTTACTTCTTTATAGCTGCTGATATCCGGTTATCGCTTATCCTTCTATTTCATTAAATGCTGTTCCGCCTTCTAAGACTCTGGTATTGGTATATCCATAGTATTTCATGCGGTTCTGAAGCATATAGGCGCGTTTTCCTTTGCTGCAGACGAGCAACAGCTTGTCATCTGTATTTAATTCCGGTACAGGACCATTTACGGATGAAAGGTCTATATAGCGTGCGCCGTCAATCTGAGGGGTTATGGAAGCATCAATGAGCCGATATCCTTCTGCTTTGCCTTCCTGGTATTCAACCGGTGTGAAAGTTTCAAATTCTCCGCTCAGTTTATTTAGTAATATGTTGACAGTCGAAGAGAATGGATGGATAGCTGTGGAAAAAGGAGGCGCATAGGCAAGATCCATATTTTCAACATCCTCTAACGCTGCATGAAGGGAAATAGCGGCAGCTGCAATATCTACCATTTTATCAACTGCACCTTTTCCGGCAGCCTGTAATCCCAGCAGTTTATGCGTTTTTTTATCTGCAATCATTTTTACGATAAAAGCTGAGGCTCCGGGATAGTAGTGAGCTTTGTCGTCGACTACGGAAATAACACTGACGGCATCAAATCCGGCAGCAATGGCAGCAGCCTCACTCAATCCGGTTTTGCCTACATTTAATTCCGGTAGTTTGCAGACCCCTGTACCGAGAACGCCATTGTAGGAGAGATTTTTCCCACCTATATTTTTTGCTGCAATACGGCCTTCAATATTTGCGGAAGACCCCATTGGTGACCAGGCAGGTTCTTTTGTTATGGCATTTATGACGCAGGCACAGTCACCAATGGCATAAATATCCTGGTCATTGGTCTGTAAGTGCTCATTTACTTTTACGGTTCTGTTTGGCATTAGCTCGATACCTGTGTCAGCCAGAAATTCTGTATTTGCACGGATACCGATAGAGAGAATAACGGCATCGGCTTTCATAGCACGCCTGGAAGTCTGAACCTTTTCCACTGTGTCTGTTCCGAGAATGGCTTCTAAACGTGTTCCGGTAAAGGACATTATGCCGTGATCAGCCAGGTGGTTTTCGATATATGCGGCAAATTCGGTATCGAATCCGGGTAAAATCTGATCCGCCATATCAATGACAGAAACGCGCACACCTTTAGATGCCAGATTTTCTGCAACCTCAAGGCCGATGAAACCTGCCCCTGCAATAACCGCACGTTTGATACCGGTTGTTTCCAGCGTTTCCCTTAAAGAAATTGCATCTTCGGGTGTTCTCATATAGAAGACATTTTTTAAATGAATACCATCGATTGGAGGTATAACGGGACTTGCCCCGGAAGCGACAATTAATTTGTCATAAGAATAAACAGTAGATTCTTTGGTCTTCAGGTTTAAAGCGGTTACTGTTTTTTCAGACCGGTCGATATGGGTTACTTCGGTTTCGGTGGATACCATGACACCGGTCTGTTTAGCAAAACTCTCCGGTGTATTCACGATTAGTTCTTCCTTATCCTCAATGATGCTTCCCACATAATAAGGAAGACCGCATCCGGCATAGGAGATCTCAGCGCTTTTTGTCAGAATCTGTACCTCATATCCCTGGTTTTCACGTTTCAATTTAGCAGCAGCTTTGGTGCCGGCAGCGACGCCTCCAATGATTAATACTTTCATATGTACAAAACCTCTTTTCCTGTTATATGTATTACTATAACACTTGTTTATTAATAATAAAAATGATATTATCTTATTATAAACATAGGTAAAACCTATAGATAAATTTGGAAGAAGGAATGGATATGACAATCAGGCACCTGAGGATTTTTGTGATGGTAGCAGATTGCGGGACAATGAGTCTGGCAGCGGAAAAAATGTTCCTGTCCCAGCCTACGGTGAGTCAGGCGATACGGGAATTAGAGGAACATTATGGGGGACTGTTGTTTGAACGGTTGTCAAAACATCTTTACATAACGGATCTGGGAGAAAAGCTTTTGGGTCATGCAAGGGATGTCCTTCGTCAGTTTGAATATCTGGAAGAGCAGATGCTGAGCAAAAAGCAGATGAAAATACTGCGAGTAGGAACCTCTATGACAGTAGGCACCTGCCTTTTACCGGACATGGTTCAGCGGTTTAAGCAGATGCAGGAGGACGTGGATATTTTCGCCTGTGTGAATAATACAAAAGTGATAGAACAAAAGCTCATGGATGCGGAACTGGATATAGCGGTGGTTGAAGGACAGGTTAAGAGTCCGGATCTGTTGATTAAACCGATGATTGAAGATGAACTGGTTTTGGTATGTGCAAAAAAACATCCTTTCGCTGGAATGAAAAGGCTCTATTTCTGTCAGCTGGAAGGTCAGAAGTTTGTGATGCGTGAAAAAGGAAGCGGAACAAGGGAGCTTTTTGAAAAAGACCTGGAAAAACACGGGGTTAGTGTAAATGTTGCCTGGGAAGTAGTGGGAACGGAGGCAATTAAGCATGCGATAATTAAGGATAATTGTCTGAGTGTGATCGCTTACAGACTTGTGGAAGAAGAAGTGCGTTCCGGTGAGATGTACATGTTCCGGGAAGATACAAACAGGTGGAAACGCAGTTTTGATTTGGTTTACCATAAGGATAAGTTTATCAATGTGGGGATAAATTCTTTTATTGAATGTCTGAAGTTTTTCGGGAGTAGAGAGGGGTTTGAAGGAATACAGATCGGAAAGCTGTCAGAGGGGTGAATACATAAAATGAGAAGAACAGGATTTCTTTTATTTTTTCTTATATCTGTTATAGTATTGGGATCAGGAGAACTGCCGGTTCAGGCTGCAAAGCGTCCCGGAATTCAAAATGAAATGGTGAACGCGGAAGAATACACTGTTTCCGGTAGTGTAAAGAAATACAGAATGGTTTTATCACCATATATGGATCCGGTTATTACTTTGAATAATTCGGCTATGGAGCAGGTAAAGATTCCCGGAGAAATAGAGGTTTTGCTCTATGAGAAAAATGAAATGGATGGACAGGATTCTGCGCAGCCTGCTTTGCATGCAAGCTTACCGGTTGTGTGGTCCGAGGAAAGTTTTCAAAAAGGCCTGGCAGGAGGGCGGGATTTTATTCTGGAAGGTGACTTTGTATTAACGGATGGCCAGAAGGCAGGCATTGAGAACTGGGAAGAGGTAAAGCCCCAGCTTGCGATCCGCATGACTACAGCTGCAAATGCCAGACGTCTGAAAGTGAAATGGCATCAGAAGAATCTGATTATTAGTTATGATAAACCATGGGGTGCAGGACAGCTTTGGCTTGAGTATTCCAATGACCTGGTAAACTGGACCACCCGTAACGTTACGGATTCCATGAAGAATGATTATTATGATGTGGGAACATGCATGTTGTATGTGCCTCTGGATCAGGTCTATTATGTGCGGCTTAAAATTATGGATTTTGTCTATGAGGGATATACAGATATCTGGAAGGCGGAGTATGCTACGGGTATATGCAGCAAGTACCAGCCGTCAGAAAGTGTAAACCCACCGGATACCGATGAAACTACCGGTAATAATACCTCGAATGGAAGCGGTTCTGGTACGGAGACGGAAACAGATCCTAAGGAAACAGAACTGGCAGACGGAGGCAGCGGAGGTGACCGGGGCGGCGGGGGAACGAAAGAGCCGGACCGACGCCCCAATACCCCTTCGGGGGGCGGCAGTCTTTCTTCCGGATCAGGGAACAAGCAGAAACCGGATAAAGGAAATAACGGGTCTGGAGATAGCGGGCAAGAAGATAAAAATGAGAGCCAAGGCAAGGCGGATCAGGAAGTATGGAACGGGAGCGGAGGCAAAGCAGATCAGGAAGTAGGGAACGGGAGCGAAAGCAAAGCAGATCAGGAAGATTTGAATGGAAATAGCGGCAAAACGGTTCAGGGAGTTACTGCTGATCCGGCTGCGCAGCCATTTAGTGGCAGGCAGAAGGGAACCGGTGGCATAGAAACGGATCTTACGCAGGGAGCAGTAAGCACCCCGGAAGATGGAGAAACATTGGAGGAAAAAAGTGAAGATACAGGCATTCAGGGTGAGTCATCCACGGAACTATCCTCAGAAGCGAAAGAGAATGCTGCGGAATTTATAAAGAGCAATAATGAGGATTCTACTTTGGAGCAAACAGACGGAAAATCCCACCGGAAAGCAGGTGGAGCTGCGGCCTTTACCGAGCCCAAGCCGGTGAATGAAGCGGGAAAGTCCAATAAAAAAATAGTAGCAGCAGTTTTTTTCCTTTTGGCGGGGAGCGGTATGGTAATTAACCATAAAGTTACAAAACATTAAATTAGTGAGATAGAAAAGGAAATGATTCGTATATAAGATTAATAGAAATAATCCAGAGCATATCGTAATGTACATCGAAATTGAGCAATTGTAAAACACCACGCTCTATCTTGCTCTGGGTGTTAAAAAGGAGAATAGATAAATATATGTATCGAATTCTAATCGTTGAAGATGACCGTGCGCTGCGCACTGTAAATAAAATTTATTTTGAACAGGCAGGATTCCAGGTCTGCGAGGCAGAAAATGTGGAACAGGCATACAGTATGATGGAGCAGTCAGAAGCAGACTGTGTTGTTCTGGATATATCCCTTCCGGATGGGAATGGATTTGAAGTCTGCAGTAAGATGAAAGAGAAGAGAGACATACCGATTATATTTGTATCCAATCATCTGGAGGAAGAGAATCGGATTAATGGATTTTTGGCTGGAGGGGATGATTACCTTACAAAGCCATACAGTCTTAAGGAGTTAGAGCTGCGCATTTATGCCAGGCTGAAGCCCTATGGTACACAGGAGGCCGCGGATCGCATTTTACATTTTCCGCCCATTGAAATCTATGTTTCTACAAGAACGGTTTTATGCGGGGATAAAAAAATCACTTTTACTGCCGCGGAATTTAATATCATCTATTTTTTGGCAAGGCATCCGGACAAGGTGTTTTCAGCCGCAGAGATCTATGATAATGTCTGGAACCAGCCAAACCTTGGCGACGCACATACCGTCCAGGTTCATCTTGCACAGGCACGCAAGAAAATGAACAGTCTGAGGGAGGGACACAATTACATTGAAACGATTTGGGGAAGAGGATATAAGTTCAATTCATAATTATAAAAAGATCATTTCCGGGTTGTTAATGGTTTGTGCCATTGGAATCCTTATATTGGCGGTGTTTGGCATTTTGGATAAGCTGGATAATAAATATTCCCATTTTTCTGCACAGCCGGTAAAAGGAGTACTGACCATTGATGGGGATACTTTTGCGAATGGAAGTTATCTGTGCCCGATTGATGATTGGGAATTTTATAATGAAACGCTTTTTTATAGTGGTTCCGGGGAAAGGGTAAAACCCCGGTATATATTTATCGGACAATATTCCGACTATTCCATGCGTCAGAAAAATGAAAGTGCATTTGGGAGTGCTTCCTACCGTCTGAAGATTGTGAACCTGGGGGAACCGGTGATTTTAAGCATGGAGGTGCCGGAGCTTTTCAGCGCTTCCAGGATCTATATCAACGGAAAATCTGTGGCTGAGCTTGGTGACTTGGATAAGGATACTTACCGTGGTGTTGTTCAAAATCAGGTGGTGAGTTTTGAAGCCGGAAAAGAAACGGAGCTGGTGTTGGAAATCACCAATTACGAACATTATTACAGCGGCATGTTTTATCCGGTGATTCTTGGAACTACAGGAACCGTAACGGGGATTGTGTTTGCACGCCTGATTGTTTATGGAATTCTGTGTATTGCAGCATTAACTATGGCACTGTTTTCTCTGGTAGTCTGGAGAAATGGAAACAAGAAAATATATGTCCTCTATGGTGTATTATGTCTGGCTTATGGGATACATGTAAGTTATCCTTTTGTACGCTGGATCGGGGTTTTGAATGTGAATTTCCTGTATGCGCTGGAAGACAGCAGTGAGTATATCATGATCGCCTGTGCGGCAGCGATAAGTGCTTTGGTTGCAGGGGAGGACAAAAAACTTTATTTTAAGAAGGGTATGCTGCCCTTATGTATTGGAATGTGTCTTTTTTCTTTTTTTGTTCCATTATTAATATTAACAAAAGCGCCCAGTCTGAATGGAATTTACGGCAGTGTAATAGACGGATATCAGATTTTTATCAGTTGCTATATGCTGTTGATGGCATTTAAAGGGATTCTCATGGGAAAACGTGGATTCTACCTGATGCTTGCCGGCAATGTGATATATGGAATCGGAATCCTCTGGGATGTATTTACCAGTAATCTGTTCGAACCGGTCCGGGGAGCCTGGCCAAAGGAATACGCGGGTTTCTGCCTGATCATTGTGTTTTCCGTTATGTTGCAGTTTTATATCCGTGAGATCCAGGAAGAGAACGAGAGGCTGACCAGGCATCTGGAGCAGGAGGTCAATGTGCGTACCCGGGAATTGACCGGGCTTCTTCATGAAAGAAAGAAACTGCTCTCAGAGGTTGCTCACGACCTGAAGGCACCAGTATCTTCCATTCAGACTTTTATTGAATTTATGAAAATCAGTAATGTACGAATTGACGACGAGACGAGAGCCTATCTGACAGCCATTGAACAAAAGTCGGAAGAGGTACAAAGCAGAGTTGCAAATCTGCAGGAGCTTTCTGTGGACGACAGAATTATATTTAAGAAAAAAAGGCAGCTTCTCAACGATTTTTTACAGCAACTCTATGAAAATCATCTTCCGGATGCACAGGCATATGGAATTTATTTTAATATCAGCCTTCCGGAACAGAAGATCTATATGGAACTGGATGAGAATTTATTGGCCAGGGCGTTAGGAAATATTATTTATAATGCGTTTGATTTCACCCCCTTTGAAGGTAAGATTCATATCCGGATGGATATAAAAAAAGAAATACGGATTACAATCAGTGACACTGGAAAAGGTGTTGCACCGGAGGATCTGCCACATATTTTCGAAGCAAATTATTCGAAGAGAGCTTCCGGGGAACCAAAAGGAAAGGGACTGGGACTTCATATCGCAAAGACAATTATTGATGGACATGGCGGTTGGATAGAAGCAGAATCCCATCTGGGAAATGGAACAACATTTACAATTTATTTTAATGTCAGACAAAGGGGTAAAAGTCATGAGTAATCATGGCTTTTTTCTTTGTTAGGGCATGGCCCTGTTCTCCATTGAGGAGTTTTTCGTTGATCCGAAAAACGGAACTTTGGAGAACAAATAA